>ENA-OWPD01000594-OWPD01000594.1-human-gut-metagenome-genome-assembly--contig:-NODE-594-length-39881-cov-7.127655_pt1 | contig 39881 bp, 37 predicted proteins | sample MGYA00248262_ERZ651842 | MGnify/ENA primary metagenome ERZ651842 (study PRJEB26924, sample SAMEA4378253) | human gut metagenome | biome: human gut; feature: human-associated habitat; material: faeces... | reverse complement strand
AAAAAGCCGCCACTTCAAAATCATAAAGTGACGGCCCTTTCTAATGCCGGAATCTTTTTCCCTCGCCATGACAAAAAGCACCCAGTTATTTGTTACTGAGTGTCTGCATTAGAATCGTATTTAATTGTTCAGATTTGGTCTGATTATGCCAAACTCACCAGCAAAAAATCTGAAGTCTGAGAGTGCCAAAATCACCCTCAAAAATACCCCCGAAATTACGCTCTGGTTGTCCTATAGTTAACCACTAAAAATTGGGTGAAAACGGCTCTCGTTTAGACAAATTTGGTCAAACCACACAGATGCGTTTAGGTATAAGAAAACCCCGGAAATGACGTATTTCCGGGGTTTTTGAAGCATTTTGATTGTAAAATCGCGACCAATTATCGTTTAGAAAACTGAGGTGCGCGACGAGCTGCTTTGAGACCGTATTTCTTACGCTCTTTCATACGTGGATCACGTGTAAGGAATCCAGCAGCTTTAAGAGCCGGTCTGTAGTCTTTGTCTGCCTCAAGGAGTGCTCTGGAAAGACCATGACGGATTGCTCCAGCCTGTCCTGTGTATCCACCGCCGTGAACGTTAACGATCACGTCGAATTTACCCTCTGTCTCTGTTAAAGCCAGTGGCTGACGAACGATAACTTTCAGAGTCTCAAGTCCGAAGTACTCATCGATGTCTCTTTTATTGATAGTGATTTTACCTGTTCCAGGTACCAGGTAAACTCTTGCGATTGATTTCTTTCTTCTTCCTGTTCCGTAGAATTTTGCGCTAGCCAATGTTTTCTACCTCCTATTAAAATGTTAAAACTTCAGGCTTCTGAGCCTCATGTTTGTGCTCTGGTCCTGCGTATACGAAAAGTTTCTTGTTCATAGCTCTTCCAAGAGGTCCTTTCGGAAGCATTCCCTTAACTGCGAGCTCGATAACCTTCTCAGGTTTCTTTGCTAACATTTCTTTTAATGTGGTTTCTTTCATTCCACCAACATAGTCGGAGTGGTTATAATAAATCTTCTGCTCAAGCTTCTTGCCTGTAACTTTGATCTTATCAGCGTTTACAACGATTACATAATCTCCTGTGTCAACGTGCGGTGTAAACTGAGGTTTGTTCTTTCCTCTTAAAACACTTGCAACACCGGATGCCAGACGTCCCAGAGTGCAACCCTCTGCGTCAACTACATACCATTTTCTTTCGATTTTATCCGGATTAGCCATATAAGTCTGCATGGTCCTACCTCCTGTTATTTATCAACGATAATGTTTCTCAAACCGCGGTACTTCCGCGAAAAAAAAGTAAATGGAAACGCGGGTGCAAAATAAATCGCGGAAATGTCCGAAACCGCTGATAAAATGCCGTCGCCGGGGCTATTGGCTCAAGCATCTTCGCACTACGTCACATTGAGTTATTATATTATAAGGCATCTTGCCTGTCAACTGTTTTTTCTTGTAATTTTCAACAAAATTCCTGTTTTCAGAAAAACTCGATTCCCATCAATGTCAGCCCCTGCGCCGGTGCTGTGGGGCCTGCAGCCCCGCGGTCACAGGCCTTTAAAATCTTATCCATACGTTCCGGCGGATACTGTCCGTTCCCGATCTCGATCAGAGTTCCTGAAATGATACGCACCATATTGTAAAGAAAACCTGTTCCTGAAATGCGGATGGTCACCATATCACCATCTCTCCACACATCCATGGAGGTCACGGTACGGATGGTGGTCTTCACCTGTGCGCCGGAGCCGCAGAAGCTGGCAAAATCATGGCGTCCGATCAGATAAGATGTTGCTTCCTTCATCTTATCCACATCCAGTTTATAATGGTAAAAATAAGAGTACAAACGCTCCGTTGGCACCGGAAACTTCCGGTTCAGGATACGATATTCATATGTTTTTTCACTGTCACAGTAACGGGGATGAAAATCCGGCTCCACCTCCTCAGACAGCTGAATACGAATATCCTCCGGAAGTCTCTGGTTCAGTGCATAGGAAAATTTTTCCCCTGGGATCCTGGATTCGGTGTCAAAAACCGCCACATTTCCAAGTGCATGAACCCCTGCGTCTGTGCGGCTTGCGCCGATCGTCTCGATCTTTTCTCCCAGAAGCTCACTTAAGGTATCGTTTAAAACGCCCTGAATGGTGATTCCATTTGGCTGTGTCTGCCAGCCTGAGTACTTGGTTCCATCATAAGCTACAACAAGTCCTACTCGTTTCATAAAATATATTCCCTCCTGATACAGACATCTCTGCAGTACTTCCCATCCCAAAACAGACATACCGTCCAGCAAAATGCCTGCCTGATTCGGTTACAGTTCCGCTATGCAAAATGCAACGCTTCGGACCGTTCCATGTCTAAGTACCTGCAGGATTCGGTTACAGTCCTGCCACGCGGAATGCACCCCCCACAGCAAGATATACCACAAGGATCCCATAGGCCGCATAATCTCTTTTTTCGTAATGCAGAGGCTTCATCTGGGTTCTGTTGTCACCACCATGATAACATCTAGCTTCCATTGCCATTGCCAGATCATTAGCGCGGCGGAACGCTGAAATAAACAGCGGCACAAGAAGAGGGACCATATTTTTTGCCTTCTGGATCAGATTTCCGCTTTCAAAATCTGCACCTCTGGCAATCTGTGCCTTCATGATCTTATCCGTCTCCTCCAGAAGGATCGGGATAAAGCGAAGAGCAATAGACATCATCATGGCGATCTCATGTACCGGCACCCGGATCTTGTTCAGCGGACGGAGCAGTCTCTCCAGACCATCTGTCAGCTGATTCGGCGTGGTAGTCAATGTCATGATGGAAGAACCAATCACAAGGTAAACAAGACGGATCGCCATTCTTCCTGCAAGAACAAGGCCTTCCCTTGTGACCTTGATGATCCCGAAACGCCACAGCACTTCGCCAGGCGTCAGGATGATATTGAACACAACCGTGATCAGAAGGATCATAACGATAGCCTTCAAACCCTTGAACATGAATTTCACCGGAACCTTGGATATTGCGATCATAGCAACCAGAAATACTGTTGCCACCGCATATCCGAGAAATGTATGGAACAGGAACACAGAGATCAAAAATCCCAGAGTTCCCAGAAATTTGGTCCGCGGGTCCAGTCTGTGAAGAACGGATTTGGCCGGATAATACTGACCGATAGTAATATCTCTGATCATTTTTCCGCCCCTCCTTTGTTCAGTAATGGAGAGTTTGCCTGCGCAAGTGCGGCAAGGATGCTGTCTCTGGCTTCCTCCACCGTTGTGGCATTTGCATCCACATGCAGCCCATGTTCCTTCAGCGCATGCATGATATAAGTGATCTGCGGTGCGGCAAGTCCCATGGTTTCCAGTTCCTTATAATGTGAAAAAACCTTCTTCGGTTCATCATCAAATACAGCTTCTCCGTGGTTCATAACAATGAGACGCTCCACATATTTCGCAATATCCTCCATGCTGTGGGAAACCAGAACAATGGTTATCCCTCGCACCTTATGAAGCTCTGCGATCTGATCCAGGATATCATCCCTGCCCTTCGGATCAAGCCCTGCTGTGGGCTCGTCCAGAATCAGGATCTTCGGGTTCATTGCAAGAACCCCTGCAATAGCTACCCTTTTTTTCTGGCCTCCGGAAAGCTCAAAGGGTGATTTCTTGAAATTGGATTCTTTTACTCCAACCTGAATCAGAGCCTGCTTCGCTTCTTTCTCTGCTTCTTCCCTAGAAAGTCCCTGATTCATGGGGCCAAAGCATACATCAGAGATCACATCATTTTCAAACAGCTGATGCTCCGGGTACTGGAACACCAGACCAACCTCGCTGCGGAGCTGTTTCCGGTCATATTTCTCAGCCCACACATCTTCTCCGTTATACAGAACCTGGCCGGATGTTGGCTGTACCAGCGCATTCAGATGCTGGATCAGCGTGGATTTTCCGCTTCCTGTGTGTCCGATGATCCCGATAAACTGGCCGTCCGGAATCACAAGGCTGACATCCTTCAGCGCATGGCTCTCATAGGCTGTCCCGGGGCTGTAGGTATAAGTTACATTTTTTAATTCGATTGACATAATGCGCTCACCAGCTCCTCTGTAGTCAGTATTCCATCCGGAACATCCACGCCGGATTTCTTCAGTTCATATGCAAGAAGTGTTACCTGTGGTACATCCAGTCCATACGCCTTAAGGGTATCCACCTGGGAAAAAATCTCTTTAGGATTTCCCTGCATCACAACATTTCCGCTGTCCATGACGTAGACACGGTCAGCATGGATCACTTCCTCCATGTAATGGGTGATCAGAATGACTGTTACCTTTTCCTTACGGTTCAGCTCCCGCACTGCCTCCAGGACTTCCTTTCTTCCGTTAGGATCCAGCATGGCGGTAGGCTCATCCAGGATGATGCACCGCGGGCGCATGGCCATCACGCCTGCAATAGCCACTCTCTGCTTCTGTCCTCCAGAAAGCTTGTTTGGGGACTGATAACGGTAGGCTGTCATACCGACTTTTTCCAGGCTGTCATTCACACGTTTCCAGATATCATCTGTAGGAACTCCCATGTTTTCCGGGCCAAAGCCTACGTCCTCTTCCACAACGGTTCCTATGATCTGGTTATCCGGATTCTGAAATACCATTCCTGCCTTCTGGCGTACCTTCCAGAGTTTGGTCTCTCTGGCGGTATCGATCCCGTCCACCAGCATCGTTCCCTCTGTTGGGATCAGAAGCGCATTCATATGCTTCGCCAGTGTGGATTTTCCGGATCCGTTATGTCCCAGAACTGCCACAAATTCTCCTGCTTCAATGTCCAGGTTCACATCATTGACTGCACGCTGCATGTCTACCACATTGCCGTCATCATCGTATCTCTGATAGTCAAATCCCAGCTTGAGCGCCTTGATAATTCCCATCTTTTCTGCTCTCCTTAATCCTCTGTAGCTGCCGGTTCACCAAGGCCGGTCAACTCATCGATCAGTGCCCATATCTCGTCTCTTCCCTGCTTTGTCTCCGCAGAAAACGGAAGGATCTTTCCCTCTTTTGGAAGGCCCAGTCCGATGCGGATTTCCTTCAGGCTTTTTGCCACCTGGCTGCGTTTCAGCTTGTCAAGCTTGGTCGCGATGATCACCGGCTCATATCCGTTGTGGCAGATCCAGTCATACATCTGCTTGTCATTGGCTGAAGGCTTGTGACGGATATCCACCAGGAGAAAAACCGCACGGAGTTCTTTGGAATTATGGAGATAGCCCTCGATCATTTTTCCCCATTTTTCCTTCTCTGCTGCAGAGACCTTGGCGTAGCCGTAGCCCGGCAGGTCTACGAGATACATTACTTCATTAATATTATAAAAATTGATCGTCTGTGTTTTTCCCGGCTGTGCACTGGTTCTTGCCAGGGCCTTGCGGTTCATCAGACCATTGATCAGGGAGGATTTCCCTACATTTGATTTTCCCGCAAAAGCTACCTCCGGCCTTCCTGTGTCCGGGATCTTGCTTGTGATGCCGCAGACGATATCCAGCGATACGTTTTTGATTACCATTCGTTATTCCTCCCTTTTCTTTTAAAAGCCCTGTCCTGAAGGTCAGGGCAGGGTTTTTCTGTTTTTTTATGCAAGAGCTTCACCGAGAACTTCTTTCATGTTATCCACAAACCGGATATTCAGTCCCTGGATGATCTCTCTGTCCATCTCCTCGATATCCGGACGATTTTTCTCCGGAACAAGGACTTCTTTGATTCTGGCATATTTAGCTGCAAGCAGCTTCTCTTTCAGTCCGCCGATCGGAAGCACACGGCCTCTTAAGGTGATCTCACCAGTCATGGCAAGATCCGCACGTACCGGTTTTTCGATAATTGCAGACAGCATGGCAGTTGCCATTGTAATACCTGCAGACGGGCCATCCTTCGGAACGGCACCCTCCGGGATATGTACATGCATATCATGCTTCTGGAAAAATTCCGGGTCGATCTCATATTGGTCAGAAACCGAACGGATATAGCTGATACCTGCCTGTGCAGATTCCTTCATCACATCTCCAAGCTGTCCGGTAAGAAGCAGCTCGCCTTTTCCGGGCATGATATTGACCTCGATCTGCAGGGTATCACCGCCTACCTGTGTCCATGCAAGACCGCGGGCGATCCCGATCTCATCCTTCTCATTGGCCATCAGATAGTTATATCGTTCTTTGCCAAGGAACCTGGAAATATTTCTGGATGTGACAACTACTTTATCCTTACCCTCTTCCATGATAGCACGTGCAGTCTTTCTGCAGATACGTCCGATGCTTCTCTCCAGAGAACGGACTCCTGCTTCCTTGGTATAGTTGTTGATCAGCTTGCCAAGAGCTGCCGGCTGGATCACCAGCTTACCTTCCGGAATACCGTTGATCTCCATCTGCTTCGGGATCAGATGTTCCCTTGCGATATGTTCTTTCTCATTCTCCGTATATCCCGGGATTTCCATCAGCTCCATACGGTCAAGAAGAGGTCTCGGGATTCCCTGAACATCATTTGCAGTGGCAATAAACAGTACCTCGGAAAGATCCTGGGGAATCTCTACATAGTGATCATTAAACTTACTGTTCTGCTCCGGATCCAGAACCTCCAGAAGTGCTGCGGATGTATCTCCTTTATAATCGCTGCTGGTCTTGTCGATCTCATCAAGAAGCATCAGCGGGTTGCTGACTCCGGCTTCCTTCAGTGCGACTGTGATCCTTCCTGGCATGGCACCGACGTAAGTCTTTCTGTGACCCCGGATCTCTGCCTCATCACGGACACCTCCAAGACAGATGCGGACATATTTCTTGTTCATGGCCTCTGCCACAGAACGTGCAATGGAAGTTTTTCCGGTTCCCGGAGGTCCCACCAGACAGAGGATCGGACTCTTTCCCTTGTGGGTCAGCTTACGTACAGCAAGGAATTCCATGATACGCTCTTTGACCTCTTTCAGTCCGTAATGCCCCTCTTCCAAAACCTTCCATGCGTTCTCAAGATCCTCGGAATCCTCGGATTTCTTATTCCACGGAAGTGCAAGAACGGTTTCCAGATAGCCTCTCTGCACCGTTGCCTCTGCGGCACTGGCTGCCATTCCTTTAAAACGGCTGATCTCCTTGGAAATCTTCTCTTTTACTTCATCAGATGCGTCCAGCTCCTTCAGCTGTTTTTTTAATTCATCGATATCATCTGCAGTATTCTCCTCACCCAGCTCCTCACGGATGGTTTTCAGCTGTTCACGGAGGATATACTCTCTCTGATTCTTGTCGATATGGGATTTCACCTTGCGCTGAAGATCTTTGGTGATATGGATCACCTCAATCTCACTGCCAAGAAGCGCTCCAAGGATCTCATAACGGTCATTCAAAGACACTGCTTCCAGAAGTTTCTGCTTGTTCTGATACGCCATCGGAAGATTTACTGCGATCTGGTCGATGGTTTCCTGCACATCTTCGATGTTCATGATCTGGGTTACCAGATCCTTGCTTACTTTTCCGCTTTCTCTGCAATATCTCTGAAAAAGCTCCCGGATGCTGCGAAGCATGGCGTCCTTTACCGGTTCCGGGTAATCCTCTTCCTGCGCCGTAACGATCTCGCATTCCGCCTTCAGATATGGTTCCTCCTGCTCCAGGCCCAGAACCTCTGCCCTGTCCAGTCCCTCTACCAGAACCCGGTAAAGATCCTGCGGAAGCTTCACCACCTGCTTGATATAAGCGACGGTTCCTACCTGATACAGATCAGTAAGTTCCGGTATTTCCACCTCAGGATCCTTCTGTGTCAGCAGAAAGATCTTCTGGTCATGGAGCATGGCTGCTTCCACGGCACGGATAGATTTCTCCCTGCTCACATCAAAGTGTACGATCATATCCGGAAGGACTGTAGTCCCACGGAGAGCGATCATTGGCAATATATTGACCTGATTTGTCATTTATGTCATTCCCTTCATCAAGCTGTTTCCGGCTTGCCTTTCTTTCTCGAACGGGATGTTTTGCGTCCTGCTTTTTTTGCAGGAGCCTTGGCCTCCCCGTGGATGATCTCCGGCTCTCCGGTTCCCTCCACCGCCTCTTTTGTAACGATACACTTACGGATGGTGTCGTCAGATGGTGTCTTGTACATCAGATCCATCAGGGTATGCTCCATGATGGCACGAAGTCCTCTGGCACCTGTTTTTCTCTCAAGAGATTTCCGGGCAACTGTCTCAAGTGCTTCATCCTGGAACTCAAGCTTCACGCCATCCAGCTCAAAAAGCTTGTCATACTGCTTTGTGAGGGAATTCTTAGGCTCCTTCAGAATACGGATCAGCGCTTCTTCATCCAGAGAATCCAAGGTTACCACGACCGGAACTCGTCCGATAAACTCCGGGATCAGACCGAATTTAATAAAGTCCTCCGGCATAACCTCCTTCAGAACCTCGCCCACATTGCGGTCTTCCTTCTCGGAAACCTCCGCTCCGAAACCAATGGATTTGGTATCCTGTCTTGCCTCGATAATCTTCTCCAGTCCGTCAAAGGCACCACCGCAAATAAACAGGATGTTTGTAGTATCGATCTGGATAAATTCCTGATGAGGATGCTTTCTTCCTCCCTGAGGAGGTACGCTTGCAACGGTTCCTTCCAAAATTTTCAGAAGTGCCTGCTGTACGCCCTCACCGGACACATCTCTGGTGATGGATGTATTCTCGGATTTTCTTGTGATCTTATCGATCTCATCGATATAAATGATTCCGTACTGAGCACGCTCAATATCGTAATCGGCTGCCTGAATGATCTTCAGAAGAATGTTCTCAACATCCTCGCCAACATAGCCCGCCTCTGTGAGAGTAGTGGCATCTGCGATGGCAAAGGGAACATTCAGCAGTCTTGCCAGTGTCTGTGCAAGAAGTGTCTTACCGGAACCGGTCGGACCAAGCATCAGGATATTACTCTTCTGCAGCTCCACGTCCAGGTTTCTTGAAGCAAGAATTCTCTTGTAATGATTGTAAACAGCTACGGAAAGTGCCTTCTTGGCATCATCCTGTCCGATCACATACTCATCCAGGATACTGTGGATCTCTTCCGGTTTCAGAAGGTTGATCCCTGTTTCATAATCTGCCTCATGATCATACATACTGAATTCTTCTTCCATGATTTCGGAGCAGATCCCGATACATTCATCACAAATATATGCTCCATCCGGACCTGCGATCAGCTTGCGTACCTGATCTTCAGTCTTATGGCAAAAGGAGCATCTTACCTTTCCTTCTTTTACTTTATCTGCCATATCTTTTTGTTTCCTTTCTAAACGTAAATGTCCGTCTCTCGCAGACATTTAAAATTCCTTTTTAAAGCAAGATAAGACTCCTGTGTCTTTACAGGAGTCTTTTCTTACGCATTATTTGTGGATCACAACACCGTCGATCAGGCCGTATGCCTTAGCTTCTTCCGCTGTCATATAGTTGTCACGGTCAGTATCTTTTTCCACAATCTCAAGAGGCTGTCCGGTATTCGCAGAAAGAATCTCGTTCAGCTTCTTTTTGGTTTTTGCGATCTGGTCAGCTACGATCTGGATTTCTGTAGCCTGCCCCTGTGCACCGCCTGATGGCTGATGGATCATGATCGTCGAATTCGGCAGTGCATATCTCTTGCCTTTGGCACCGGAGGACAGGAGGAAAGCTCCCATACTGGCTGCCATTCCAAGGCAGATCGTAGATACATCGCACTTAATATACTGCATTGTATCATAAATTGCCATTCCGGCAGTTACAGAACCACCCGGGCTGTTGATATAAAGCTGGATATCCTTGGAAGGATCTTCTGCTTCCAGGAAGAGAAGCTGCGCAACGATCAGGTTCGCACTGACATCGTTTACCTCTTCTCCAAGGAAAATGATTCGGTCCTTAAGAAGTCTTGAATAGATATCGTAACTTCTTTCTCCTCTGCTGGTCTGCTCAATGACGTAAGGTACTAAACTCATTTTGCCCTCCATTTCCGAGGTTTATTACGCCTCTACAGCTGCATCGGCAACTAATGTAACAGCTTTCTGAACAGCCATATCTTTCTTCATCTGCTCCATCTCGTTCTCACCGATGAGATCTTTTAATTTGTCTGCTTCCATCTTGTACATCTCTGCCATCTTGGAGATCTCTTCGTTAACCTCATCCTCTGTTGGCTGGATGTTCTCTACCTCAGCGATCTTCTCAAGAACAAGTCTTGTCTGGATTCTCTTAAGAGCCTGTGGCTTCATGTCTTCCATCATCTTGTCAACACTCTGACCTGTGAACTGGAAGTACTGCTCCATGGAAAGACCCTGAGACTGCATTCTTCTTGCGAAATCGTCAAGCATCTGACGTGTCTGTGTCTCGATCATTGCCTCCGGAATGTCCATCTGTGCATTCTCGATCGCTTTATCTACTGCTGCGTCTTCTTTTGCACGACGTGCGTCTTCTGCTTTCTTCTCTGTCAGGTTCTTCTTAACGTCTTCCTTGTACTCAGCAAGTGTATCAAACTCAGATACATCCTTAGCAAAGTCGTCGTCAAGCTCCGGAAGCTCTTTTGCTTCGATCTTCTTAACATCACACTGGAATACAGCTTCTTTGCCAGCCAGCTCTTTTGCCTGATACTCCTCTGGGAATGTAACCTTAACTTCTACGTGATCACCTGTGTTAGCACCAACAAGCTGCTCCTCGAATCCCGGGATGAAGGTGTTGGAACCAAGTGTCAGCGGATAGTCTGTTCCTTTACCGCCCTCGAATGCCTCACCGTCTACGAAGCCCTCGAAATCGATAGTTGCTGTATCGCCGTTCTGTGCTGCACGATCCTCAACTGTGATCGTTCTGGAGTTTTTCTCCTGCTCTTTCTTAAGCTCAGCCTCGACTTCCTCGTCTGTTACCTCTGTCTCAGACTTCGGAACCTCAAGTCCTTTATAGTCACCGAGAGTCACCTCTGGTTTAGTAGCTACTTCTGCTGTAAAGATAAATGGTTTGCCAGGCTCAACCTGTGTTACATCGATCTTAGGCTGGGAAACGATCTCAAGATCACACTCAGCAAGTGCTTTGCTGTAATGCTCAGGGATCAGAGCGTTTGCAGCGTCCTCAAGGAATACTCCCTTTCCGTACATCTGCTCGATCATTTTTCTTGGAGCTTTTCCTTTACGGAATCCCGGAATAGAAATTCTGCCTTTTGCTTTCTGATATGCATTCTGCATTGCTTTGTCAAGATCCTCGGCGGAAACCTCGATTGTAAGTTTCGCCATGTTTTTCTCCATTTTCTCCACCTGTAAACTCATGTTTCTTGTTCCTCCTTAATCATATCGAGTAAATACCTTATATAAAATAGTTAACACTCGCATTATATATATTTACAGTCATTTCTGTAGTATAGCATAACCACTGTAAAAACGCCAGTATTTTTTTCAGTTTTCCATATGCCCACACAGGGCATTTGTCACTGCTCACTTCGTTCTCAGCAACGCACTTCGCAATGCACAGAACTTATGCTAATCGCCAAAATCCGTGCGGTGTATTTCCTCAATATCAAAGTAATTTTCTGTTTTTCTTATGTAAGCAAGACAAAATGCAAAAATTCTTTTATAAGTTCCGGGCGTATAATGAACACCATCGTCTGTACCGTCTCCCGTATTGGATACAGTACCATATCCTGTCCGCATCAGATAACTGTAAACATCGATATAATGGTACTGACTTCCAAGCTTACTGGCAAGACCGCTGTTAAAAGCCCGGATATCCTCACATTTACGATTCCGGGTACTTCCCCTTTTCCCTCCATTGATCGGATTCACAGACATATAATACAGACTGCAGTTTTTCATGGAAAGCTTTGTTCCCAGCTTTTTCATGTAAGACCCGTACTGTGAGAGTTTATCATTCAGATCCTGTTTTCCTTTAATACCTCTGAGATCGTTGACGCCATGATTAAACACCACCGCGATCTTTGCGTATTTTTCATTTTTACGATATTTTTCTATTTCTTTCAAAAGAGCCTGTGCGCCCGTCAACTTCAGCCAGTCCAGTTCCGTATTAGAACAGCATACAAAGCTGACATGGCTGTCCACATACTCCTCCCCAAACTGTTCGTACAATACCTTCTGAAGACCATATGTCCTGGAATCTCCCACGAAGATGATCCTTTCGTAGTTCTCAGGATAATGAAAGCTGTTTCTGACCAGATTCGGTTCCTGATAACGCCAGAATCTAACTGCATAGAGATGCATGGTCCCACTGACTGTGATCACCTGTCCGGCTTCATACCTTGGCGAGGTCTTCTGACCTGCTCGGGTGGACCATCCAAGGAATGTAGAATTCTCTTCATTGGCCATCACCGGCAGTTTCAGTTTTCCGCTTGGAACCCGTATGATCTTGTAGATACCTCCGTCATTCCTGTGCAGGATCAGTTTGAGATTGTTCTTCTTTTTTATCACTGCATAAAACGTTACATTTCTTCTTACAAAATATTTTTTTCCCGGCTTATATCTTGCCTCCGTTCCTCCTTTTTTCAGAGACCATCCCTCTGCCTGATATCCTGCTGGGACCTGCGGCACTTTGGGAATCGTGATCATGGAACCAAATTTCTGTTTCTTTCCCAATTTTTCATATACAGCAGAGGAGACTCCTCTGCCTGACCTGAAAGATACGGAATACATCTTTTTGCAGGCGTTCCTGGATGTACCATCCGACCAGTCAAAGCCGGCAGCTGACACCAAATGTCCTGTGGCGGTCATCAGTATAACAAGAAGCGCCACTACCCACAGGATCTGTTTCATCTCTTTTTTCATGATCTTACATACACCACCGATTCAGCAATCTCTTCTGCCTTTGCGCTTCCCTCCAGCTGTCCGATCAGAGAAAGGCTGAAGTCGATGGCTGTTCCAAGGCCTCTGCTGGTAGTTACATTTCCATCTACCACTACAGGCTTCAGAGATGTTCTGGCACTTTTAAGCTGTTCCATAACAGATGGATAAGATGTAGCATTTCTGCCTTTCAGGAATCCAAGTCTTTCGAATACACCTGGTGCCGCACAGATAGCTGCTACCTTGCCGCCCTTCTGATAGAAATCTGTCAGAAGTTCAGTCAGCGGTTTATATTCCTCCAGATATTTTGTTCCCGGCATTCCTCCCGGAATTACAAGCATATCCGCATCGGAAAAATCACATTCTCCAAAGGTACGGTCTGTAAGAAGATCGATTCCATGAGAGGTTCTGATCTCTTTTGTCTCTTTGATAGATACTGTCTGAATATCGATCCCGGCTCTTCTCATCAGATCTACCACTGTCAGTCCTTCAATATCCTCAAAACCATCTGCGAAAAAAATATACACTTTACTCATGATCCTGTTCATCCTTTCTTTTATAAAATCCATAAATATTTTCTGTATTCCCCATTCCCTTCCATAATGCTTTTTCCATCTGAAAATGTCAAGAAATTTCAACAGATATCCCATTGCAAATCCTGTTTTTTTCCTGTAGACTGAACATAATATCTTTTCATTTCACAAACCCGGAGGTTTTTTATTATGGAGATTGAACGTAAATTTCTGATCCGGAAGGATGACCTTCCGCAGGATCTGGCTTCCTATCCCTGCCACCGGATCGAGCAGGGGTATCTTTGCACTTCCCCTGTTGTCCGCATCCGCCGGCAGGATGATGACTATTTTCTTACTTACAAATCCAAAGGTCTCATGAGCCGTGAAGAATATAATCTTCCGCTCACCGCTGAAGCCTATGAGCATCTGAAGCCTAAAGCAGACGGTATCCTCATTACAAAGGACCGCTATGTGATCCCGGAAAAAGACGGACTTTTTATTGAGCTGGATGTGTTCCACGGAGAATACGAGGGAGTTCTTCTGGCTGAGGTTGAATTTCCTACAGAGGAAGCCGCCAATGCCTACACTGCGCCGGACTGGTTCGGAGAAGATGTGACTTATTCTACCAGATATCATAACAGTACCATGAGCCAGGGCTGGCAGACTGATTACTGTTCACTCCGTTCTCAGTAACGTAGATTAATCGCTAAACGAATCGGAAATCGCACTTGTATTTCTTATTTCAGGTGCTATAATTAGTGGTGCAGGCAGATATAGTTCATCGGTAGAACATCAGCTTCCCAAGCTGAGGAGGCGGGTTCGATTCCCGTTATCTGCTTTCATTGCCAGAGAGGGCACGCAGTCAGGCGTGTCTTTTTTTATAAATTTTAAGGAGGATTTTGTTTATGAAGATTGGATTTATCGGATGTGGAAATATGGCCTCTGCCATGATCGGCGGTATTCTCCGTCATGGAATCTTTTCAAAGGACGAGATCATTGTTTCCAACCTTACAGAAGAAGGCAGAGCGCGCAGTAAAAAAACTCTTGGTGTTGTCACCACTCTGGATAACAATGAAATAGTCAGATCTGCAAAAACTGTCGTTCTTGCAGTAAAGCCGCAGTTTTATGAGGAAGTTCTCACGGAGATCCACGACAGCCTCACGACAGAGCACACCATCATCGGAATCGCTCCCGGCAAGACGCTTGCATGGCTGGAAGAAAAAGCCGGTCTTCCTCTGAAGGTTGTTCGTTTTATGCCTAATACTCCTGCACAGGTTGGGGCCGGAATGACTGCTGTATGTGCCAATGACCGGGTTTCGGAAGACGAACTGGCAGAAATCCTTAAGATCACAGACAGCTTTGGCTGTACCGAAGTGATACCGGAGCGTCTGATGGACGCCGCAGGCGCTGTAGGCGGCTGTGCACCGGCTTATGTGTTTATGTTTATCGAAGCCATGGCAGATGCCGCTGTCAGCCAGGGAATGCCTCGTAAGCAGGCTTATAAATTTGCTTCCCAGACTGTTCTCGGCAGTGCAAAAATGGTTCTGGAAACCGGCAGACACCCGGGAGACCTGAAAGACATGGTCTGCTCACCGGCAGGAACTACCATTGAAGGTGTCCGCACCCTGGAAAAGAGCGGCTTCCGCAGTGCCGTATTTGAAGCGCTTACCGCAGCTGCTGAGAAGGGTAAAAAGTTATAATTTCCGAAAACAAAAACTCCGTGAGGTCTGCATTCACCCTGACCTTACGGAGTTTTTCCATCTCATCTCTTTTATCATCTGCCGACAGCCCTACAGCAGCTCGATCAGCGCATCAATATCTTCCATTTTTGTTCCCCAGCTTGTGGCAAAACGGATCACTGTATGATCTTCATCATATTTTTCCCAGAAATCAAACTGCACTTCTTTGCCCAGTTCTTCTTTCTTTTTATTTTCCAGAACTACAAACTGCTGGTTCGTGGGAGAATCCAGGAAAAGCTGATATCCTTTTTCCTGAAGGGCTTTTTTCAGCTTCATAGCTGTTTCAATAGCATTTTTGCTGATCCTTGTATACAGATCATCGGTAAACAGTGTGTCAAACTGGATTCCCAGAAGACGGCCTTTTGCCAGAAGGGCTCCCTGCTGTTTCACCATAGTCATAATGTGCTTCGGAGCTTTTTTCGTAAAGACCACTGCCTCACCGCAAAGTGCTCCTACCTTGGTTCCGCCGATGTAGAACATATCTGTACATCTGGCGATATCCTCAAGTGTCACATCTGCTTCCGGACTTACCAGACCGTAACCAAGTCTTGCTCCGTCCAGAAATAGCGGAAGCTCGTATTTATGGCATACCTCGGAAATTTCCTCCAGCTCTTTCTTCGTATAAAGTGTTCCGTACTCTGTCGGATGGGAAATATAAACCATTCCCGGAAATACCATATGGTCGTGACTTTCATCCCCATAAAAAGTTTCCACATAATCTGTGATACTTTCTGCTTTGATCTTTCCGTTTTCTGCCGGAAGTGTCAGTACCTTATGTCCTGTATACTCGATTGCTCCAGCCTCATGACAGCTTACGTGTCCGGTCTGCGCCGCAAGAACACCTTCATAACGGTTCAGGACAGAACCTATGACCGTGGCATTGGTCTGGGTTCCTCCCACCAGGAAAAGCACCTCAGCATCCGGGCAGCCACAGGCCTTACGGATCTTCTCTTTTGCAGAATCACAGTATTTGTCTGTGCCATAGCCGGAAAGCTTCTCCATATTGGTTTCCAGAAGCTTCTGGAGGATCGCCGGATGAGCTCCCTCGCAGTAATCGTTTACAAAAAATAACATTTTATTTTCTCCTCATCTGTATTTTCATTTTATTTGACCGTCTGCCCTGGAATGATCTTACAGGTAGAAAACGACTTGAATTTACAGGAAATCGCCCCCTTCATCTCCTGTTCCAGGAAAAGCATGGCTACATGCGCACGTTCCAGATGCTCCATCCGAAGTGTGGTAAGAAGGATATCTCCGGTAAGATAATCCGGGATCTCATCCACACCCAGAAGAGAAATGTCTTCCGGAACCGAAATTTTCTTCTGCCGTAACGCACGCATCACTCCAATGGATATCTGATAATTTTCCATGATAAAGGCATCCGGCAATTCATGAGTATCCAGATATTTCAGTGTTGCCTCACATACCTCACTGGTAGTTTCTCCCAGCGAGTAAATAGACTCTTTCTCCAGCGGCAGGCCATTCTTCCGAAGTCCTGCACGGAATCCTGCACGCCTTTGCTGGAAATTAAAGATATCCTGGGTGTTGGCCATATATTTGATATTCCGGCATCCTCTGGAAACCAGATAATCCACACAATCTCTGATTCCTTCCACTCCACCGAAGGTAACGCAATGATATTCATTTCCAAGATCATTATCATAAATCACCATTGGCTTTCGGATCGCCCGAAACGGTGGAAACTGATCCGGCTGCATCTCTGTTGCATACAGGATCACACCTGCCACATTTTCCTCATTGGCCTCACGCACTACGCGCTCCACGTCTTCTTTTTTTGTGGAAGAAGCATAAGTCACACTGACGATACAGCCCATTCTTCTGGCTTCCTGTTCAAATATCGTCAGACTATCCGGGCATACATCCAATTCAAAATTTTTGAGGAACCTGAGATGATTGTCAATATAAAGCACCTTGATGATATTTTTATTTTCCAATTCCTGATTCTGTTTATCTTTTTCTTCTTTTTGTTTTTCCGGTTCTCCGGTAACTTCTTCTATATAATCGAAAACCTTCCGTCTGGTCTTTTCACTGACCCCTGGCTTGTTGTTCAAAACCAGAGATACAGTTGCCTTGGAAAGATTAAGATTTCTTGCTATATCCGCTGCTTTAATCTTCATGCCGCTCCCTCTTACTAAACATTCTCTCCTTGATTTTAAACATTTTCTTCTGCACTGTCAACACAAAGCGGGAAGCCGCTCACAGGCAGCTCCCCGCAAAAATGATCATTTGACCTCACGTACACGTACAGCCATATATTCTCTTCCCGGCAGGTCGATCCGGAACTTGCCTTTAAAGATTCCTTTCTTCTCGATCGTCATATTCCAGGTATCAATTACTTCTACCTCAAATTCTGTCTCATCATCGATATGATACTCGCGGAATGACGGACGCATGAAGCTGTAATAGAAAATATAATATTTAATATCCTGAAGACTATTATCTACTGCTGCACCAACCTCATCCCACTGATTTTCCAGTGGACGAAGACCCGGCGCCGGAGTTTCTTCCATAATTTTCTGGAGGAATTTAAATCTCTCGGGGCTTTCTCCGTGAAGCTTGCCGCCATGAGACCACCAGAGAATTCCCTCATCATTCATATAGGTTTCTCCGTGTCCCGGATATGCTCCCCGACAGAATGCTTCCCAGAAACGTCTTGTCATTTCTTTTCCACTGATATTTCCCCATCCATGCTGAATATTTCCTTCATATGCGATCTCATCCAGAACTACCGGTTTTTTGTAACGGATCCGCCACTCATTTACCATCTCGGAGGACTTGTAAAGATCCTGTCTCTGAATGCTGCAGTGAGTGATCCACGGTCTTGTATAATCATAGAAACTCTTGCAATTGTGAATGGAACGAAGATGATTGTATACATCTTTTTCCTGGATAATAGCTGCGTAACGCTCCCAGTCCTCTGTTGTCTTTTTCGGGAAAAGATCGTACTCATTGGCAAGTGACCACCATACGTTTCTGTATGCACTTACTCTGGCAATGAGATATTTCCAGTAAAGATCATCACACTCTGCACTCATCTCACTGAAGCCCCATCTGTCATATGGATGCATCACAATGATGTCAGCCTGGATTCCAAGGTCCATCAGCTTCTTTATACAGTCATCAATGTGCTGGAAATGTTTTACATTAAATCTCTTGTGATCAAAATCATTGCCTGCTGCACAGCCAACATATTCCAGAAAATTCTCAGATGTCAGTACAGAGCTGTCCATCGGAGTTCCTTCATATGGATAGCTGATCGGCTCATTCAGGTTGTAGTCATAATGTTTCGGGAATACACAGAAACGGATCTTATTAAATGCACTGTCTGCCAGTGTCTCCAGTGTCTGTTTCTGAAGCTCCTCGCTCTGAAGTTCCCACACATAGCATGTTGTTCCGATGGAATAATAAGGTTTTCCATCTTCATATGCCATATGATAGGTGTAGGATACACGGACCGGTCCGTGATTGCCCTCTGCTGCCGGTGTTACATGAAATGCACCTGTATACACTTCATCAGAAAAGCTTCCTTTGATCTCAAATGTATAATCACCTTCAAAAGATGGCATAAAACGTACGCGGTAGATTCCGTCTCCATCATAGAAACCGTCTACGGTTTTTGTTTCTTCCTTGCCCTTAAAGGTTCCCTGAATTGTATAATCCGTAAACGGATTTCCCTCATGTCTGCCTGACATTTCTGCTTCAAAGGTTCCCCATTTTTCTACGGATCCTGTATATTTACAAGTACTCATAAGTCGCCCTCTTTCTTTCTGTATTCACGCGCAGGCTGCTGTTCACAATACCGCCATGCAGCAGTTTGCATCAAATATCATGATTTAACTGCTCCGGCCATACCTTCTACGAAATATCTCTGGAAGATCAGGTATACAACCATAACCGGTATAACAGAAACAAGTACACCTGCACACAGATAACCATAGTCTGTTCCGTGCTCACCTACGAATGTCATAATACCAACCGGTACTGTTTTCATCGCTTTATCGTTGATGATAACGCTGGCCAACAGATACTCATTCCATGTAGAAAGGAAGTCTGTGATAAACAGCGTTGCAATGGCTGGTTTTGCGATTGGCAGGATGATCTTGTAGAAAAGCTGCCACTTATTACATCCGTCGATACATGCAGCCTCATCAATATCTTTCGGAATTCCCAGCATAAATCCTCGCATGATCAGGATACAGTAGGAAATACCAAATCCGATATAAACATAAAATAATCCGAAATATGTATTCAGAAGATTCAATTTGCTGTAGATGATGTTGATCGGTACCAGTGCTGTCTGCATCGGAAGCATCATACCAATAAGGAAAAATACGAAGATACCTATACGGTGCTTGATATTCAGTCTTGTCAGTGCAAAGGAAGCCATAGCACCTACAAAAATACCAAGCGGTACCTTCAGGCAGGAAATGATCAGATCATTCTTCATATAAGTAAAAAGATTTCCCTTTGTAATGGCATTGGTAAAGTTATCCCAGGCAATTTCAGCAGGAAGCTGGAACAGACTCAGTCCGCTCATAAAATCCTTTTTGTGTTTCAATGCTGTTGCGACCAATGTAAAGATCGGAACGATCCAGATCAGTGCCAAAATTATCAGAAGTACGTACAGCAATATTTTTTTTGTGATTTTTTTTGTTTTTCCGTCCATTGTCTGCACCTCCTACTTTTCTTTTGCCGTGAAGGAAACATACGGAATGATCACCACAAGCATCATGACTACCATGACACAGGCAACTGCAGTTCCCATACCTACATTGTTATACTGGAATGTCTGAGAATACATATAGGTTGCCAGAACCTGTGTAGAGTTGTTTGGACCGCCTCCTGTAAGACCCTGTACAATATCGAAAACCTTCATAGCTGCTACGATCAGTGTTGCAAGAACCATGACAAAGGTTTCTTTCATAAGCGGTACGGTAACACTGAAGAATTTACGGACCGGACCTGCACCATCAATGGTTGCTGCCTCAAGGACATCCGGGGATACTGCCTGAAGACCTGCCAGGAAAAGGATCATCGGCTGGCCGATCCCCTGCCACAGTGCTGCCGCAAAGATTGCATACAGGCTCACCTTCGGATCAGAGATCCAGGTCTGTTTGAAATTAATCCCAAGTACCTTGAAAAACTGATTGATAAATCCGATGTTCGGATTGTAGATCCATCTCCAGATGATCGCTACCGCGATTGGTGCGATAACGCAGGGAAAATAGAAAAATGCACGGAACACGGTACGTCCGCGGAACTGTTTGTTAAGAATGACCGCAAAGCCAAGAGAAACCGTCATCAGAAGTACAATCGTAAGTACGATCCAGACCAGGTTATTCTTCAACGCGATCATAAATGTTGCATCATTTGTAAAAAGATTAACATAGTTTGACAGACCTACAAACTCCTTCTCAGCAACACCGTTCCATTTAAACATACTGATAAACAGTGAGTAAAATACCGGTACCACAATTACGGAAAGGTAGATCACTGCTGCCGGTATAAGAAACGCATATGCCCCAAAATCAACTTTTCTTTTTTTCTTCATTCCGGATCACCTCCATTTTTACTGAAAAAAGCGGCCAAAGCCTGCGCTCTGGCCGCCTCGTTATGCTTTTATGATTATTTAGCCTGATATTCTTCAATTGCCTTCTGGATATTAGCTGCTGCATCTTCCGGTGTCATCTCGCCGTTTGCAACTGCATCCTGTGCATTAAAGAGAACATCTGCAACCTCTGTCGGGAATGCCTGGTCAGTGATCGTGAATGTACCGTTCTCATTAGATGTTTCAAGCATACCGTTTACGTTGACCTGCTCAGCCGGAGCTTCAGCGCCCTGTACAGGAAGCGGTACGTTATAGTACTCACCATACTCTGCAACATTCTCATCACTCTGATAGTAATCCATGAACTTCACGCATGCATCAAGTTCTTCATCAGAAAGATTAGCATTGAACTGTGTCATCTCTGCGAAAGCAGACATACGGTTGTCATCACCTGACGGGAATGCAAATACACCATAATTGTTAGGATCAAGATCATTCTGGATGAACTGTCCGTCATACCACTGTCCCTGGAGATCCATTGCACACTCTCCTGTACCCATTGCCATGATGGTATCGTTCGGATCAAGTGTAAGGAAACCATCCGGGAAGTATCCTGCGTCAACCCACTCTTTATATTTCTCAAAAGCCTGTACTACTGCATCGCAGTTCCAGCTCTCCTCAAATGTGTTCAGCTTGTCATGAAGCTCAGCACCTGCATAGTGCTCAACAAGAAGCTCAAACCATCTCATTACATGCCATCCGTTAAGTCCGGCTGTATCCATTGGTGTAACTCCGTTATCTTTCAGAGTCTTAAGAGCTGCTTCGAAATCCTCGAATGTAGTAGGAACTTCGATTCCGTTATCTTCAAAGATCTGTTTATTATAGTAAACACCAAGTGCATTGTAGCTTGTCGGATATCCGGAAAGCTTGTTTTCAAATGTACAGAGATTTAAGGAAGATTCTGTAAATTTGTCGTTCCATCCGTTATCTTTCGCATACTGTGTAAGATCATATGTCTTTCCATTCTCCTCATAGAAGCTTCCAAGACTGCCGCCCCAGTTAAACCACATACTTGGAAGTGTATCGGAAGAAGCTGCTACTTTGCAGGCATCCTTGATTCCATCTGTGTCATAGAAAGAAGCTGTTACTTTAATATCCGGGTTTGCTTCGTTGAATGCCTCTACGATCGGCTCAACCGCATTCTGTCTTGTGCTCAGTGTCCAGAATGAAACCTCTGTTGCTGCACTTACAGAAGAAGCCATTCCGAATACCATTGTTCCTGCAAGTACTGCTGCCATTACCTTTTTAAAATTCATACCATGTCCTCCTTTAAACTTTTCCATGAATTTTGTTTAGTTTTTCGTTTAGCACGCCTCGTTTTTTGTTAAGTAAAAGATAGCATATTGTTTAGTAATTTTCAACTACATTTTATCTTTTCTATATTTTTTATAATTTTATTTGATATTTTTTATGTATTTTTACCATATCTTTATTATATTTCATTTGACCTTATTTAAACTTTTTTGAATTATTTTAAATTCATTTACACCATTTATGTTTAACGAATCATTTTCATCCATTTATTAAATACTATTTTGGAACTTTTTATCTAATATTTTCAGTCACTCAATAGCATATTCTGACATTCTCTTTTTCTTATTCCTTCTTTATTACGTACAAAAACCTGCGGTTTTTATAAAAGCCGCAGGTTTTTCCCATGTATTTTAAACTTTTTAACTTTCACATGCTTTCCGTGCATACTCCGTCTGCACCAGATCTTCATACGCCGCACGATCCGTCAACTCCCCTGCATCTTCCAGGATATCCTGCAGAAGCTCAAAGCTGTCTTTTTCAAAGATGAGATTCTCTTTCCATGTGTCCTGGTCATAATAACGTTTTACAATGGCAGTAATGGTTTCAAGATCTGTTTCTTTGAACTGCGGTGCGATCACTTCCGCGATTTCCTCTGGCGTATGACTCTGCACATAGTCCATTCCCTTCTGAAGTGCATCGGTAAATTTCTGGATGATCTCAGGATTTTCTTTCATGTAGCTTGCTTTTGCACTGTAGGATGTATATGGTACATATCCGGATGCCTCTCCGAGAGATGCCACTACATAGCCCGCTCCTTCTTTTTCCAGAATAGTTGCAGATGGTTCGAATTCTACTGTATATGCCGCTGAATCATCACCTGTAAAAGCTGCTGCCGTGGAACCGAAATCAATACTCTGGTCAATGGTCAGATCCTTTTGCGGATCAATGCTGTTTTTCTTCAGTATATATTCAAATACCATTTCCGGCATGCCACCTGTCGCCTGTATTACAATGTAAATATTCGTCCAATAGTTGTTTTGCGGTTGTTTCTGCAGAGATATCTGATGTATCCGGCAGATAGTCTTTGACAAGCGCCGTAATTTCTTCTTTTGATTTTACGATTCTGTATGGTTTCAGTGAGTTTTCTGTGGGTTCCAGAATCCCAAGACTTTTTGCCAGCTCAATGTAGGGCAGAATACTCTGCTTTGTCTTTTTGAATCCAAGATCTGTGATGTGCTCAGACAGATACTTGGCAGATGTGTAGCCACGCTCATCCTCAGCGATCAGCTTCATTACGATAGCAATTGTCGTATTTTCTCTGCGGTTCATTTCATCGGCAGGACTATAATGAATCAGATTGGATAGTTCATACTTTAAAGTAATTTCCGGCATTCCGTCCTCATCCACTACAATTTTTTCTATGAGAAGTTCAATATCTCTGCGGTCAAGCGTTCCCCCGGCAATGATCTTATCTACTACATCAAGAGCATTCCGTAATTTATCTTTTACATCCGGCGTTTCGATTGCTGCTTCATCCAGTTCCTTTAACTGCATTTCCAGACCATGAATCTGAGCAAACAAATCATTCTGCATGGAATCGTAAGTCTCACTAATTAAATTTTCATTTCCATTGGAAACCGCCAGATCTTTTACTTTTTGTGTAAGTAAAACTTTCAGTTGATTCTTTCGATCACCGATTTCCCTATGCAGTTCCTGTCGTTTTTCTTCGACTGTTTTCTTTTCTGCTTCAAAATCTTTCAAATCATAGGTAGCAATGACTTCACTGAGAGCATTTCTGCATAGTTTGATATAAGTCAGAACATCTTCCATTAAATCATCTTCTTCGATCAGATGAGCCTTGGAGCAATAACGCCTGCCTTTGGTGTTATATGTCGTACAGATATAATATTTTCGTTCCCTACTGGATGTCTGACGCTTAATTGGTGTAAGACGGCTGCCACAGTCCTTACAATACAGACAGCTTCCAAAGGGATTGGGAATCTCCGAACCAAGCCACTGTCCACGGCTTCCACGATAATTCGTGCGGTTACGTTTTTCTTTTAATTCCTGCACGAGCGAAAAGGTAGCTTTGTCAATAATTGCCGGGTGATGATTCTCGAAAATACACTGTTCTTCCTTTGGGACACGTTTGTCCTTTCCATGAACAGTATTCCTTGCACGCTTTTTCAGTCGGAATGTGCCAATATAAAAATCATTATCCAGGATTTCTTTTATCATGGCATCCGACCATTTGGAAGCGACCTGCCTTTTGGATAATCTTCCTTCTTCGATTTCACGTTCCCGCTGTATCATAGAAGGAGTCGGTGCGTTGTGCTCTGCCAGATACGTAGCGATTTTTCGATAACCGGAACCGGAAAGGTATAAATCATAAATCTTCCTGATATATTCCGCTTCTTTTGCTACAATCTCCAAAATCGTTTTATCTTCTGTATTGCGACGGTACCCAAACGGTGGTCTGGTGATCAAAGTTCCTTCTTTTTGCCGGGCTCCGATGGCACGTTTGATTTTTTTACTGGTATCTTTCACATACCTTTCATTAAACCATGTTTTTATACCAATGGTGTCATCACTGGAATCCATGGAATCATAGTTGTCATCAATGACAATCAAGTGTTTGCCACGCTCCTGGAACTCATCCAGAAGCAGAAGAACCTTTGCATTATGTCTGCCAAGACGGGAGAAGTCTTTGACGTATACGGTATCAATCTCTTGATCCAAATCTGCCATCATCTGCTGAAATCCAGGTCTGTCAAAAATATAGCCGGAAATTCCATCGTCTTCATACCAGCGGTCAATTTTTACGCCATGATCATTGGCATATTGACTGATGATCAGCTTCTGATTTTCTATGGAAACGTAATTTTTCTTATCATCATCTCGGGAGAGACGGACATATCCTGCATTCATAGTTGCCCCTTTCATTAATGTAAATTTAAATACTATGCATTATGTAATATCGTTATATATTATGGGTAGGAAAAAGTATATAGTCAAATTGAAGGCATTTAAAATTATGAAATATTTGATATTGATGATAGATTGCGAAAACATGTGAGATTTGATATGATTTTAAGGAAATATTTAACCGAATCAAGTAAGTCCCCTGCTTCAATTGCGAAAAGAAATAAGCAGTGGGTGGGGACTTGCTTGTATCAGGAGGAGTGCAAGCTCCTTCTGATAAACTGCGGAGCAGTTATTCGGTTATGAGCAAGTAGCAAAGCGGATTGCGAATATCCGCTTGATTAGATTTTGGAAATTTGACGGAGGTAGTTATGGCTTTTGATTTTAAGAAAGAATATAAAGAATTTTATATGCCGAAGAAAAAACCAGAGATTGTAAATGTCCCGAAGGCTAATTACATTGCAGTCAGAGGTAAAGGCAATCCAACCGAAGAAGGCGGTGCATATCAACAAGCGATTAGTGTTTTATATGCTGTTGCATACACATTAAAAATGAGTTACAAGACTGATTATAAAATTGAAGGCTTTTTTGAATATGTTGTTCCTCCATTGGAAGGCTTTTGGTGGCAGGATGATGTCGAAGGTGTAGATTATACAAATAAATCTGCTTTTAACTGGATTTCTGTCATTCGTCTGCCTGATTTCATTTCTAAAGCCGATTTTGACTGGGCGGTAGAAACAGCAACCAAAAAGAAGAAACTCGATTGTTCATCCGCAGAGTATCTTACGATTGATGAGGGATTATGCGTCCAAATTATGCACATAGGTTCTTTTGATGATGAGCCAGCAACCGTTGCTCTTATGGATACTTATGTAGAACAAAATGGGTATGTGAATGATATTAACAAAGATAGATTGCACCACGAGATTTATATGTCTGATGCAAGAAAGGTTGCTCCGGAAAAATGGAAAACTGTAATTAGACATCCAATCAAGAAAGCGTGAAATCGGAGTTTGACGAGGTAAAAGAATATGAATGGAAAACATCTATTTCTTACATCTGCAGGGTTGACCGATAAGATGAAAGAGAAATTCTTTGATATTATTGGAAAGTGTCCGAAGGATGTGAAAGTGCTTTATATTCCAACAGCTGGCATTGAAACAGATGGTGCAAGAGAGTCGCTTGCAATATGTTTTCATGAACTCTTTCTAATGGGAATTCAGTACGAAAATATATTAGTGTACAATCTGGAATTAATTCTTTCAAAAGACTATCAAAGAACCTATTCTTCGTATGTTACAACCCCGTTTATGCTTACAAGGCTATTAACTTTTGAAGAATTAAACCAATTTGATGCTGTTTTTGTCAGTGGTGGTGATGTATCTGTGCTTTGTCGTGAAATGTCTAGAACTGGTTTTGATAGAATACTTAATAATGCAATTAAAAACGGACTTATATATGTCGGAATCAGTGCAGGAAGTATGTATGCGGCGGGAAATTTAACAGATGGATTACATATTATTGACAATCCTATTATCCCCCATTGGAATGGTTCTGAAACAACAGTATTACCGAACGGCAAAGATGAGATTAAGCTTGCTGATGGAAAAGCTGTTTATGTAGAGGATAATTACATGAGTGTAATATGATGCACATGTAGGATTAGTCAAATTCCAGTTTATTGAAATCATGATATATCATTCCAGTGATTTCTAACCATTGCTTTGATACCATTGTGAATATCGGCATCCGAGTTACCATCCAGAAATGTGACAACCCGGAAACCACTATCCGTATATTTCTTACGTTCAGCTTCAAATTCTTCCTGTGAGGAGAAGTCGCTGCGCCAGAGATAATACGTTGGTTTACGCAAGGCTATCACATCCTCGTTCTGTTAAATTTTCTATCATTATCATATAAAAAGTGGACAGTTTTCGTGTCTGTCCACTTTAAAATAATTTTATCGTTCACGGTCTGAATGGCTTAACTGACCTCTTTTTGCCAATTCCAGTATTTCCGGTGGAATACGATCTACCAGACGTTGCAGATTTTCATAATCCGCCCTGAGAAATGAACGGAAATTATAAAAGATAAACTGTTTTTGAATTGGCAGAAATTAGGAGCCAACGAAGCAGATATCGAAAAAATCAAGAATCAATTCGTATCCATATTGCGTGATATAAAATCCAGTATGCAGAACAAAGAACTTACAAGTACTGTTGCTACAGCCGAATCCATAAAGACAATCCGAGATGCATTGTCTGATAAGCCAGCTTCTGATATTACAAGTGATGATGTGGCAAATGCCGTTGCTTTTTATATGGGGCAGACAACAGATCTGAACGATAAGGGACTTACAATGGTACAGGAATTGGCAAAATATATTTTTGATAACAGTGTGCCGGAGGAAAGATCAGATGATTATTGGTAGAAATATACCTTTCTTCAAATGTGGCATCGTTTAAATAACAGCATCGCCATGCTATTATTCAAACTCAGTTCTGCTCTTTCAGGAATCTCCTTTGCGGGATACCTTCCATCGCAGAATGCCGAGAGCTACAGGTAAATGTAGAGCAGTAGGTTATTTTCCCGGCAGTTAAAAAATCTGAAAGATAATTAACAACAATTCAATTGTGCTATATCTTGAATGCTGTTATGATTTAGTTACAAAAGCTTTTGGAAAATCTGTTAGGAGAGAATTTAAATGAATATTGGCAGTGTGATAAAAAAATACAGAAAAGAAGCCGGATACACCCAGGAAGAGATGGCAAACAGGCTTGGTGTTACAACTCCAGCAGTAAATAAATGGGAAAATGGCAACTCTAAGCCAGACATTGAATTGTTGTCACCTATTGCAAGATTGTTGCATATTTCTCTGGATACCCTGTTGTCTTTTCAAGAAAAATTGACAGATTTTGAAATCGGAGAATTTATTCAGAAGATGGACAAAATGTTTTCAGAGGAAGGTTACAAAAAAACATATCAGTGGGCTGTAAATACCATAAAAAAATACCCAAACTGCAACTTGCTTATCTGGCAGATCGCAGTAATGCTCGATTCCCGAAGAATTATTGGTGAATGTGATAATCCAGATAAGTACGATGAACAAATCAATGCCTGGTATGAAATAGCCTTGAATGACGAAGATGAAAAAATCCAGCACCATGCAGCAGATTCCCTGTTTGGCTTTTATTTAAGGAAAAAGGATTATGCTATGGCAGAAAAATATCTACGTTATTTTTCCGACTATGATCCTGTGAAAAAAGTAAAAATGGGACAATTATATATGCAGCAGGGAAAAACAGAAGATGCATATGAAAAACTTGAAGATGTAGTCTTTTCAACGTATACTACATTAAATCTGACTTTTGGTACCATGATCACCCAAGCTCTTGAAGAAAAGAATCATGAATATGCAAAATATCTAGCAAAAAAAATGAATGTTTTAGCCAATGCATTTGACATGGGAAAATATCATGAATGTGCAGCAATGTTAAATGTTGTTGTTGCCGAAAAAGATGTGGAAGGCACTTTTCAGGTGGCAAAGCAACTCTTGGAGAACGTAGATACCATGGGTGATTTTCGAGAATCAAAATTATATCAGCACATGAAATTCCGGAATACTGAAAATCCGTATGCCAAAGAAATGAAGAAGGCATTACTGGAAGGATTCAGAACTGAAGAAGAATTTTCTTACATGAATGGATATGAACCGTGGGATCAATTTATTCATGAATAAAAGCCCTATCCGCCGTGAACAGAGCATTTATAGATGAGAGATTATTTGGCAGGCGTCACGGCTCCTGCATCTCTTTTAACCCATAGAGTGCGTGGTTGCAACGAAATTTACCATCTCAAATAATCTTACCACCATAATAATTGAAATTTGCATACTTGTAAACAAGTGGGTATAAAAAAATCCTGATTGAATATAATTTAACGCAAAGATAATTTCTGATTGACTTTCCAAGTTATATCGGCTATATTATCTTTAGTGATCAGATTGCAGAAACTCGTGAAGCCTGCGATCGGGGGAGGGTGCCGAGGCCCCTCTCCTTTTTCTTTATCTGGAAATATTTTGCTGAGAGGTACATATGAGCAAACCATTTATTACATATACTACACAGATTGAAAAACTGAAAAGTGAAAAAAATCTGATTATTGTAGATTCTGATTTCGCGGTAGAAGCTCTGCAAAATATCAGTTATTATGCATTGATTGGTGGATATAAACATCCCTTTATTGATATTCATACTCGTAAATATATTAACGAAGCACGTTTTGAAGATATCGTATCTCTTTATGAATTTGATGAAGAACTGCGTGGACTCTTTTTTAAATATTTATGCCGTGTAGAAAGAAGAATGCGTTCGTCCATTTCTTATCATTTCTGCAAAAAGCATGGGGAGCGTCAGGAAGAATATCTCAATCCTAACAATTATAACAATCTTTCAAAAAATAAAAATGGAATCGCAAAATTAATTAAGATGCTTGATATGATGGCGAAACAAAATAGGGATCATGAATACCTTGTTTATCAGCGTAATAAATATCATAATATTCCATTATGGGTGATTATGAATACACTTACTTTTGGTCAGATATCCAAAATGTTTGAATTTTTACCTCAGAATATACAGGGAACAGTTTGCCAGGATTTTGGAAATGTTAAGAAAAATGAAATGATAAAGTATTTGAAGGTCTTAACGCTGTACCGGAATGTATGTGCACACAACGAACGGTTGTTTTCTTATCATACATATATCGACATTCCAGATACATTATTACATAAAAAATTAAAGATTTCTAAAAATGGTTCAAAATACATTTATGGAAAAAATGACTTATTCAGTGTTGTTATTGCTTTTCGCTATCTACTTCCAAGGACAGATTTTATGCTATTTAAAAAGCAACTATTACACATTTTCAGGAAGTACGAAAAACAGAATTCAAATCTTAAGCTGAATGTCCTCTTTGAATATATGGGATTCCCATCAAACTGGAAAGAGATAACAAAATTTCGCAAAATATAAATTCAAATAAAAGTTTTATCTTGTTTATTGCATATTTAGAGTTGTTGCAGTATATTAATAGCAATTGGGGTATGTGTTTGCGGACATATACTTGGAGGAGTCGGGACAATCTGGCTCCTTCTTTATTGACGGTAAGTAATCCATGCAGTATTATATAAATACAAAGTAGCTCTGAATCGGATATTCAGAGTTGTAAAACGGCGGAAATATCATTGCTGGTATTTCCGCCACTTCTTTTATACATTCTTCGCACTATTCATCCCATCCACCCAATTACACAAAATCACAATCGTCTCATAATTTACATAGTTGTATGTACGCCACCCTTACGACCGCCAAGAACCTTCTCTCCTTTCAGATCCTCCCACTTGAAATCAGGCATCGCTTCTCTTGCCACAAGAAAATTCCCCGCACGCTGGGTTAACTGTGCAAAATTTACGACAGGATCCGTGGCGCCCTCCTGATAAGCATAAACAGATGCCTCTGCGCCCATAAATCCAATATCTGCCTCACCGGAAATCACAGCAGTCATCGTTTTATCCGCTCCGAATCCCGTCACCAGTGTCAGATCCAGACCTTCCTCCGCAAAATATCCCTTCTCGATTGCAACATACTGGGGTGCATAGAAAACAGAATGTGCTACCTCATTTAAAGTGACTTTACCTAATTTCTCCTCTTCCTTATCTTTCTTTGATGCAAAAATTGTCATCGGCAGCGCCGTCACCGCCAGCACGACTGCCACCACCAATGCGATCCGTTTTTTATTTTTCATGCAGATACTCCTTTTTTGACTTCTGATTTTAGCATATGCCAAAAGGACCTGAAGGGTTCGGAACATCATACTGAACTGGAAAGGAATTGCCTCTCCCCCAAAAATATGATAAGGTGAAGCAAATAGAATTTTTCAGAAGGAGCATCCATATGAAATATGACTTCACTTCCATCATTGACCGGCATGGCAGAGATTCCATCGCAGTAGACGGCCTGAAGGGCGATGGTTTCTCTCCTGCCCCGCCGAAAGAAGGCTTCGATGCCATCCCGATGTGGGTAGCAGACATGAACTTCCCTACTGTACCTACCATACAGCAGGCAATCATCGAACGGGCCAGTCACCCGGCCTTCGGTTACTTCGAAGCCCCGCCGGAATATTATAAGGCCATCATCCGCTGGCAGGAAACACGCCACGGTGTCACCGGTCTGAAGCCCAGACACATTGGCTACGAAAATGGCGTTCTGGGCGGAGTTATCAGTGCACTGAACTGCATCTGCTCCCGCGGTGATAACGTCCTGGTTCACAGCCCGACATACATAGGCTTCACCAAAAGTCTGAAAAACAACGGCTACGAGGCCGTACATTCTCCGCTGGTAAGGGATGAAAACGGCATATGGAGAATGGATTATGCAGACATGGAGAAACAACTCCGGGAAAAGAAGATCCACGCTGCCATTCTCTGCAATCCGCATAATCCCTGTGGACGCGTGTGGGAGCGTTGGGAGCTGGAAAAAGCCATGGAACTTTACCGAAAACATGATGTCTATGTCATCTCAGACGAGATCTGGTCTGACCTCATCCTGAACGGCCATAAGCATATCCCTAGCCAGTCCGTCAGTGAAGATGCCCGCCAGCGTACAGCGGCCTTCTACGCTCCATCCAAAACCTTTAATCTTGCAGGACTTGTTGGCAGCTATCACATTGTATACAACAGCTGGTGGCGGGATCGTATTTTGAAAGAGTCCAGTCTGAGCCATTATAATATGATGAATGTTCTGTCCATGCACGCTCTGCTTGGCGCTTATCAGCCTGAGGGCTATGAATGGACCGATGAACTATGCGAAGTACTAAGCGGAAATGTAAACTTTGCCTGTGATTACATTGACCGGCACTTTAAGGGTGTCAACGTTTCCAGGCCTGAAGGCACCTACATGCTCTTTGCCGACTGCACCGACTGGTGTGCCGCCCATGGCAAAACAATCGAAGATGTGGAAAAAGCCTGCTGGGATGTCGGTGTTGCCGTCCAGGACGGCAGGATGTTTTTCGGTTCCTGTCACCTGAGAATGAATCTGGCCTCACCCCGTTCCCGCATAGAGGAAGCCTTCCGCCGAATGGATCGGTACGTCTTCAACAGGTAAAAATCTGTTCTGCCATTCATTACATCGCTTGACAAGGGCACACAGCCCTTTGTCGTGTGCGATGGATAAGTAAAAGTCAAATTTTCCACTCAATCGAAACGTGTTCGTCGGTTGCGCGGATCTGTGAGATCAGGCCGTCGGCAACCTGCCGCCTGTCCTCAAAGTCAATTTCTTCCCATTGGTTGAGGTAGACCGACAGCCGCTCGATTTGCTCCGGGGACATGATTTCCGCCGACAGCGCCGCGATCTCTTTTGTCAAGGCTTGGCGGTGTGTGTCCAGCTCCTCGATTTTGCTGTTGGCATAGGACAGCAGCACAGCATTAGCCCCGGTCAGAGTATTCAGCAGTTTTTCAATCTCCTCCTCCACGCGGGCAAGCTCCATGTTCAGCGCGGTCAATTTGGGATTGACCGTTTCCCGCTTTGCCGTCAGCGTCTGGAACTCGGACAGCTTCTTGACCATTTCGCCGTACAGGAACCTTTCAAATTCCCGTGTACGGAGCGTCCCGCAGCCGTCACAGCTTTTACTGTCGGCCCGCTTGGAGCAGCGGAGATACTGAACGCCTGTCGGATTGCCGACGCTCATAAGCGCGTATCCGCAGCGGCCACACTTGACCTTTCCGGCAAGCCATGTGTTCTTTGCCTTTCGCCCGCCTTGGAACGTCTTGTTCGCCATGAGCTTCTTCCGGCAGCGCAGCCATGTATCAGACGATACCAGCCCCTCGCTGGGAGCAAGAACAAGTATCTGATCTTTCAGGTGCTTGTTTTTTCTTTCCTGCACATCCCGGCCCTGATAGAGATAGCAGCCGTTTGTTCCGGCAAAATCTGTCGCTTCATTGACTACCACCGTCCCCTGACTTTTGAAGAACTCGTACATATCGAGGTCGGCCTGCGCGTAAATGGGATTTCTCAAAAGCTGGGAGATAAAGCCCCGTGTCATTTCCTTGCCGTAGATCAGGATGCCCTCGTCGGCAAAGTAACGGGCGATGTCCCCGAAAGAGGTTGCGGGCTGAGAGTACATTTCAAACATCAGCTTTGCAATATCTGCCGTTTCCGGGTCAGGCTTCATCATTTTTGTGCGGATGCCCTCAATGGTGGTCGGCTCCAGTTGGAAGCCGTAGGGGGCCGCGCCGCTCATGTGAAAACCGTGCTGGCAGCGGGAATAGTAGGCATCGGTCACGCGCTTCTGGATGGTTTCACGTTCAAGCTGGGCGAACACAATGCAGATATTCAGCATGGCCCGCCCCATCGGGGTGGACGTGTCAAACTTCTCCGTGGAAGATACGAACTCAACATTGTATTCCTGAAAAGTTTCCATCATGGTTGCGAAGTCCAGAATGGAACGGCTGATACGATCCAGCTTGTAGACCACCACGCGCTTAATCAGGCCCCGGCGAATATCGGCCATCATTTCTTGGAACTTGGGCCGATCGGTATTCTTGCCGGAATAGCCCTTGTCGGTGTACTTGCGGAAATTGCCTCCTCTCAATTCATACTTGCAGAACTCAATCTGGCTTTCAATGCTGATACTGTCCTTGCGGTCAACGGACTGTCTGCCATAAATGGCATCTTCACGAATAATCATTTGGTGCTCCTTTCCGTGTAGGAGCTACCAAACCTTACACCTATATTATACCTCTGGCAGCCCCGCATCTCAAGGATGTCCCGCATTAGTGCATCTGCGCCCGGCCCGGCGCGTACTTGACGAATACCTCATAAAGACAGCTCTCGATTTCCCGCTTGCGCTTGTCCCGCGCCTTGGGGGATAATACCGGGGTCAGGTTTTCCACGGTGATGGACTTCCCCTGAAAAGAGGCCGTTTTGACTTCCTTATGATATGCGGCTCTTGTTTCCGTCATCTGAAAACCTCCTATATGAAATGATGGGTGGATATGTTTTTCAGCTTCCCGTTCTCCTGTGGGGAAACGCTAAAAGGCGGCGCAGAGAAGCGCCGCCCTTCGACCTTGCCCCACCTCTGGCCACGATGGCCAGAAGCAGCGGGACGGTTGTTTTCCGTTTCAATCCACAAAAGAGGGAGCCGCCGCGCCGGATTGGTTTGGGCTGTCATAAGACAGAAAGGCCCGGTTTGACGGCTCCCTGTATGATCGTTGTGTGCCGTTTTTGCCACGCATCCCCGGCACGGGGAGTATTCCAGACCGCCGATGGCTTCGGCTGCATAGCCCCACAGCACCGCTGCCCGTGGAGGGCTGGCGCATACCGCAGGGACTCCCCCTCAAGTCTGTGGGAGGGCGTGAGCAAGTTTCATTATCCTCCGCGCTGTCCTCGCGCCCGGTTTGCCAGCACCGGGTCAAAGGCTGCGTTGATCGCTCGGCCAGCTTATCCATCACCTCCTGAACTGGCTGTCGTGGCGGCGCACCTTACGTCGCTATCACGCGGATTTCGTATCGGGAATACTGTCTATTCAGTTTTCAAGGCGAGGAAGAAAACTCCTCTCACCTATCAGGAGGTTTCGGGGGCAAATGTACTCCCTCTTACAGAGATTTTTTCAAAATATTTTTCATAGCGGCCAGCCCGCGCTCAATGGAGCAGCAGATGCGGCTCCGGCCAACGCCCTCGGCTGCCGCGATCTCGGCCTTGCTCATGCCGAGAAGATAATGCTGGTACACACGCCGGGCCTGCGTAGGCGGGAGCTGGGCCAGCGCGTCATAGAGGGCAAACGTGGTTTCCCGTGCCTCAATGTACTCGTCCGGGGTCATGGGCTGGCGGAGCACGTCGGCCTCAAAGCCGGGATCGGTGTCCAGCGAGCACTCGCCATTTCTGCGCTTCTGTCGCTTGTAGCTGTCGCACAGGCGGCCTCCCATAGAGAGGGTGGCGGCGATCTCGTCCGAAACTTCCAGCATCACATTTTCGGTCATATAGGGGTAATACCGTTTCAGATTGATAGTCGTCATAATTATCCTCCATTTCAAAAGGTGGTTGGTGAGTGCGGATTGAAATGGAGAACAGGCGGCCCCCGGCACCTTGGCGCCTCTGGCCATCGTGACCAGAAGCAGGAGCATATAAAAACGCCCACACAGCAGGACGCTATGCGGACGCAAGCAAGCAAAGTTCTTATTACATGATATTTAATTTCACTTCCAAAGCCGGACTGCTCCGATGGAGGGGCTATGCTTTTTTTAGCTGGTGCAGATCATGGGCGCTATGGAAAAGTAAAATGGACACGGCAGATTAACCTCCAATCGGCTACCGTGTCCCTGCAAGTCGTCATCAGTTTGTGCAAGCGCAGAGAAACGGCGGCTCTGAAATTCAAAGCCGCCGTTTCATATAGGCGTGTTGATGGGACTGCTGTACGACGGCTTTTTTTCTTTTGCCGTCGTGCAGCAGATTTGGCAGAGTTAGTGCAACGCTTTATTACAGGTTATAGTTAATTTATTCATACTTCTTTCCAACCACATATATTGGCAACAGCACACCGCAAAGGAACATAGCCAAGAAAACATATTTCCCTATGTTTTCCCATACATCTGCTACAATGCTGCCCGCCACGATGTTGATAATCGGGAACAGTATCATACACAGGCACAAACTCAAGCGGAGAGTTCTCACAATATGTGGCCAGTTGCGATTATTGAATTTTACTCCCGGCACATTCATGCGGAATGGGCCATCATAAAAAATGTTTACACTGTTTTCATCATAAAAGCTTGATAACTTAGTGCGGACGAAGCAGCAAAAGTACGCGCCGAATACCGCACTTAGAAGCGCAAGCGTTTCCAAGGTCTCCATGCAGGGCTGCGCCGTTGTATAGTTCAGAAATGTACCGATACAACAAATCAAAAGGGAAAATCCGTAAAAGACAATCCACTTGCTCTTTACATGATATGCCCTTTCAGGGCTTTCGTCCGCATAAGTGATTGCCGTCTTAACAATATCCTCAACTTTATCAGGTTTTAGTACATCATCGTTCGGCAATCTCTCACACATCAAAAGTTCCGTAACGGAAACATCCAACAGATTTGCCAGCGGGATCAATAGAACGGTATCGGGCAAGCTAACTCCCGTTTCCCATTTGCTTACAGCCTTATCAGATATACAGAGTTGTTCTGACAACTCTTTTTGAGTGATTCCTTTTTCTTTGCGAAGTGCGGCGACAAATGCGCCAAATTTCTTCTTGTCAATATTGAACATTGATTTTGACCTCCTGTGATTGCTAAGAACATTATCGCTCTAACGCTGCCATTTAGCAACCGAATGGCAAGCGAGTATATCATTTTGGATGTTGAATGATAGTAGAGTTGAGATATTTCTTTCGTGAAAGGTACACTATTGTTTATTTTATCATTACAGTATCACAAGTTCAACTGTGTACATGAAATGAAAAATGAGTACGAATGAAATGTAGCACCGTTCAAATACTATCACCCGAAATGTAAAATTACATTAGGTGGTGATGACATGAAGAACGAAAAGAGCGAACGCAAATTTGATTTTCGTCCGATGGGGCTTGCAATCAAGAAAGCCCGCGAGAAGAAAGGCATGACACAGGAGCAACTGGCCGACATCATCGGGCGGGACACTCGTACTGTCATGTACCACGAAAACGACGGTCAACATCCGAGCTTAGATATTTTCTATCAACTGGCAACCATGTTCGACCTGTCAGTAGATGAATACTTCTACCCCGATATGAGCGCCGATGAAGCCGCAAAGAAGCGGATCAATATTCAACTTAATTCTCTCAACGAAAGCGAACTGCGGCTCGTCGAGGGGATTATCAATGCCATTATAGAAAACCGTGGAACGGAGGAAGCGTAAGAAACGGCGCTGCCTCCGTTTTTCGCGGGGTTTCCGGAGGGATCGCGTTAGCGGCAAGCAAGGCAAGTGTATTGACACTTGCAATTTCCGCGCTGCGGAAATGCTTGTTGGGGTGCCCCCAAACCCGCTGGACTTCTGGCCACCGTGACCAGAAGAACTATTGCCTGCGTCGCTGTCCCTAACGGGCCTGCTCCTTATTGCGCTGGTTGTCCGTCAGCCCGCGCAGATGATCCACGCTGCCCTTGACTGCCACCAGCTCCCGCATATCCTGCTGGGCCTTGCGGTATTCCAAATAAAGAGCTTTTTTCCGCGCTGCCAGTTGGCGGCGTTTTTCTTTTAGTACGTCCATTTTGGGGAGCTTCTCGCCGCCCAGCAGCTCGGCCATCGTCGCCTTTGCAGCCCGGTAGTCGGCCAGTTCCGCCTCATGCTCGGCAAGATATTTCCGGCTGTACTTGGCGGCCTTGTACCCATCGAACGCGGGGCGGGTCTTGGCGTACTGCACCACGGCGGCCATCAGATTGGACACATGGGAAAGCTCCGCCTCGGTCTGCTGAATGTCCCCGGCCAGCGTGTGAAACCGTTCCGTGGCAGCGTCGGTCTTTACGGCCAAATCGTCATATTCAAATAGCTGGTGCTCTTTCAGATATTGCAGCGCGGCAGCCATCTGTTTGAGGTTATACACCTTGGCCCAGCGTTCATAGGCGGGGCCTTTGCCCTGACGCATCCTCTCCTGAATATCGATCAGCAGATTGACACGGCGGGGTGCGGGCGCTTTCCGCGCCGTGGCCGTTCGTGTGGGAGCCTTGCCGTCAATGACGGCCTGCACGTCCTCGGGGCCGTAGCCGTCCCCCAGCGTGGCCGCCCGGAAACGGGCCGCCCGCTGTTGCCCTGGCACAAGGAATGAGATCACACCGCCGCGCCCGTGCTTGACCTGTATGCCTGCCGTTTCCATGCGCCGGAGAAATTCTGCGAAGTCCTTGGGGCGCTCCGTCAGGGCCGCATCAATGGCAAGACGGATCTGTTCTTTCTGTGAGAGCTTTTGATTTTCCCCCAGCCATTGACCGTAGTGCAGATACCGCCCCTTGCTGTGGAGCTTGGGATTTACAATCACGGACAGATCATGCTCCAGACATACCCGGTCAGACAGCCGCCGCAGGGCAAACGAGGAGCCGATGAAGTTGCGGAACTTCCGGGAGCGGTCATAGGCGGTGGAATTGTAGTAAATGTGATTGTGAATGTGCTCTTTGTCTATATGGGTACAGACGAAGAATTGATACTTGCCCTTTGTCCAGCGCATCGCCGTTTCATAGCCGATGCGGTTGGCCTCCTCCGCCGTCACCTCGCCGTGAGGGAACGCCTGCCGGATCTGGTAGCACAACGCCCCGTGTCCGGCCCTGCGGTCAGTTTCGCCCTGATACTGATTTTTGACCAGCATGAACTCGGCGTGTGCCGTGGCCGGATCGCAGAGGTAGGAGGAAACGGCCCCCAGCTTCCCCGGGTTCAGGCCATAGTCAAAGCGGTCTTTCAGGCTTTGCAGGGCCGTCCGCTTATCGGCCCGCTTGTGGGATTTGAGGTAGGTTGTGGCCGTAGGCATCCCTCCTTTCCAATCGAGTAGGAGGGAGTGATTAGCTCCCGTCCTCTCACACCACCGTGCGTACCGTTCGGTACACGGCGGTTTCAATAGTTGATGTGCACAGACTGATAGGCTGTGGCTAAATCATAAAAGCCACCGTTTATCAGTCTTTCTTTTGTCATGGCTTTCTTAACTGTTGTCAGATTCGCACAATACCAGTGTCCTCTCCGGCAGTTTGCTGCCATGTTCGCATAGTATTCGTGTACTCCCATCTTTATCAGATTTCTTTTCTTTGTTCTTGGAAGTTTCCACTGTTTCCATATACACATGCGTATTCTGTGATAGAGCCATCCGTTGATGTCTTCAATATTGTTTTTCATGCTTGCTATTCCGTAATAGTTCAGCCATCCTCTTGCATATACCTTGATTTTCTCAAGGCTTGGTTTGATTGACTGTACAGACTTACGGGAAGATAACTCTTTCAGTCTCGACTTAAACTTCTTCCATGACTTTGGATGAACGCGAACGTAGATACCGTTCCCATTCCTTCCCAATGCAAAGCCAAGAAACTTAAAATTTCGGATTGCAAACACGCTGACAGTACGGCTTTTCTCTCTGTTGACTGTAAGTTTCAGCTTCTCTTCCAGATATTTCGTACTGCTTTCCAGAAGTCTCTCCGATGCCCGTTTGCTCTTCGCAAGGAGCACAATGTCATCTGCATATCGGATACATGGGACTCCTCTCTTTACAAACTCCTGGTCAAACTCATTAAGGTAGATATTCGCCAGTAATGGGGATAGGTTTCCTCCTTGTGGCGAACCTTCCTCTGTTTCCATCACCACTCCATTCTCCATTACCCCACTTTTCAGATAACGCTTAATCAACTGTACCACCCGTTCGTCCTTTACGGTCTTGCGCAGTAAGTTAATAAGGATTTCATGGTTAAGTGTATCAAAGTATTTCGATAAATCTAAGGATACTGCATAAGTGTATCCTTTTTCTGCATACTCCTTCACTTTAAGTATTGCGTCTTTGGCGCTTCTGCCCGGACGATAGCCAAAGCTACCATCTGCAAACAGCGGTTCATAGATTGGCACTAACTGTTGGGTTATTGCCTGTTGGATGGTACGGTCTATCACCGTTGGTATGCCAAGCTTTCGCACACCACCGTCTGGTTTTGGAATTTCAACCCGCCTTACCGGAGATGGAGTATATTTTCCTCTGAGTATCCGGTTTTTCAGTTCCTGTTGATGTTCCTTTAGATATGGCAGGGTTTCTTCGATACTCATTCCATCAATACCTGCCGCTCCTTTATTCGCCTTCACTCTTTTATACGCTCTGTTTAGATTATCTTTGTACAGTATCGCTTCCAAGAGTTTCGGCTGTGCACTGTCTCTTTCTTTCCATATCCGATTGAATGACCTTGACGCTTTCGCATACCCTTCATGTTCCGCACTATCTCTTTGCGAACAGCCACTTTTTGTGTTTTCTGTCATCATCAGTCATTCCTCCTTTCCCAGTCATACTCAAGACTCCTACTGATTCGGTCCTTCACCTTTCGGCTACTATGACCT
>ENA-OWPD01000566-OWPD01000566.1-human-gut-metagenome-genome-assembly--contig:-NODE-566-length-41460-cov-7.744137_pt1 | contig 41460 bp, 25 predicted proteins | sample MGYA00248262_ERZ651842 | MGnify/ENA primary metagenome ERZ651842 (study PRJEB26924, sample SAMEA4378253) | human gut metagenome | biome: human gut; feature: human-associated habitat; material: faeces... | reverse complement strand
TCTTATTCAGACTCTCAAAGATATTTGGCTAAACACAGGTTTTTGCAAGTGCCCCATCTTCTCCCTGATATTCGAAGAAGTCGAAAATGGCTTCATTTGTTTGGGGAATGGATTGGCATCCGGTTATATTTAATCCGGTAGCTATGGTAAACAGGATAATAATTAGAGAAAAGAAGATCTTTTGTGTCGTCATGGCTCTACTTTATTAATGAATGAAATGGAACATTTGTGATACATGGCAAAGATAACGGCTTCTTTTCTAATTCGGATTCTTGTTTGTAACAAGTCTTATTCTGTTTGTTACATCTGTTGTTCTTTATATTCACTCGGTGAAATTCCGTAAAAGTCTCTGAATGTATTGGAAAAATGAGAGAGGTTGGAGAAGCCTGTAGCGTATGCAACTTCCGAAACGCTTAGATTCTTCTCACGTAGCAGATTGGCAGCTTGTTTCAGTCTGATAGAACGAATGAAATCTCGTGCTGACTGATTAGTCAACTCCTTTAATTTGCGGTGCATATGTACGCGGCTCATTCCAACGTTGGCTGCCAGCATCTCTACATTAAGGGTAGGGTCGGCAAGATGGTCATTGATGGTTTTCATTACTTTACTCATCAAGATCTCATCATTGGACTTCATTTCTATCTTTGTTATTTTTTCTTCTACTTGTTGTTCACCTACCAGTTTGCCGCGCAGTCTTTCCCGATTGGCTATCAGGTTACTGATAGTAGTTCGTAATAATTCAGTGTTGAATGGTTTTATGATATAAGCATCTGCTCCAATTTCAAGCCCTTCGATTTGGTCTTCGGCTTTCGATTTGGCGGTTAATAATATAATCGGTATATGATTGATATTGATATTCTGTTTTATTTTCCGGCAGAGAGTGATCCCATCCATTTCGGGCATCATAACATCACTGATGACGAGATCGGGTTTCTCCTTCAAAATGGTTTCCAGTCCTTCCCGTCCATTTGTACATTCATAGATACGGAAATCACTATCCAGTTCGCTACGTATGTAGCGGCGTATTTCTTCATCATCTTCTACGATTAAGACGCGATAACGTGTTTTTGCTTTGGGTTTCCTGTACTCATTGGTTTTGTTTTCTTCTTCCGTTTCATAGATCGAATCTTTGGGAAGTTGGGAGATGGTTGGTTCGCTTCCGGTTTCTTCAGGATTTTCCAGTTCCTCTGCTTTCAAGTGATTACTACCTAACGGCAGGCGGATGATGAAACGGGTTCCTTGTCCGTCTTCGCGGTTTTCTGCTTTGATGATGCCGTGGTGCAGTTCCACTAACGACCGTGAAAGATGCAGTCCGATTCCTGTACCGAAATTAGATTGTGTCATGTCGTTGTCAATCTGATAGAAACGCTCGAATATTTGTTCTATTTTGTTTTTGTCAATACCGATTCCGTTATCGGTGATATCTATCTCGAAATAATCTTTCAAAGCACCCCGGTAGGCATCGTTGTGACCGGTTTTCAATGACACTTCGATATTTCCTCCCTCATGTGTATATTTGAAAGCATTGGAAAGGACATTCATCAATACTTTGTCAAAGTTATTTAGATCAATCCATACTTTCAGAGAATCAGCACCTTCCAGTTCTTTTTCGAAAGTAAATGTGATGTTCTTTTTTTGCGCTTGATAATTGAATGTTTGCATCAAGTCATTGATAAATCCTACGATGTCTGTTTCCCGGAATTTCAGATGCATTTGTCCTTTGTCCAGTTTTCGTATGTCCATCAGTTGATTGATCAGACGTAGAATACGTTGGGCATTCCGGTAAATCATGAGATAAACCGGTTGTTTCTCGGAATGTTCGGCTAACAGTTTCTCTAACGGGCTGATGATAAGAGTCATCGGGGTACGTATTTCATGTGAGATATTAATGAAGAATTGTAATTTGGCTTCGTTAATCTGTTCCATGTGTTTTTGTCGCATCACTTCTTGCCGGTGGCGGATACGTGACAGAATATACATGGTAAGAGCATAAATTAGTAATGCTCCGAGGCATCCCCAGATTACTTTTGCCCACCAGGTCTGGTACCAGGGTGGAGTGATGGCAATAGTAACTGTGCGGATATTAGAGAAATTATTATGGTCGCGTGCCTGTACGGAGAAAGTGTATTTCCCCGGTTTCAGACTGCTATAAGTTACCCGGTTTGTTCCCGGTTGCGTACTGATCCATTCATCGCCTAATTCTTTTATCTTATATTGATAACTAATCCGGTCGGGATTGCTGAATTCCAAAACAGAAAAATCAATGCTGAATGTATTTTCATTATATGCCAGTGTAAATTGCTCGGTATCCATGACAGCAGTATCAGTGATGACATTGTTGCCGGATTTATCCCCTTTTTTCACAGGGCGGTTAGCAACGTGAAAGCCGGTAATCAATACATTCATTTCTTTTTTGATTTCGGTGATATCCTGGGGGTAGAAAGCTGTTACTCCATTGGTACCTCCAAAAAATATCTTGCCGCGTTTATCTTTAAATACAGCAGTGCGTGTAAACTCATTTCCTTGCAGACCGTCGCCTGCATAATAGTTGATAAATTTCTTTTCCGGAGGATTCAGTTTGGAGATTCCCTGATGGGTACTGATCCATATATTTTTTTTCTCGTCTTCAGCCAGGCCGCAAATAATATCACTGGGGAGTCCATCGGCGGTAGTGAAAAGTACAGGTGTTAGTCTGTCTTTATTCAGGCAGACCAATCCTTCGGAAGTACCAGCCCAGATCTCTCCATTACTACTTTCCAATAAACTGTAAACGACATACCCGGGGAGGAGATTGTTTTGCTTTTTATAATTGATAAAATTGTCCGTTTGAGGATTGAGTACGGCCAGACCTTTATAAGTGCCGATCCATATCATTCCCTCTTTATCTTCCAGTAGGTAGCTGATCCAATCGTTCGGAAGACGGTTGATGCTCCAGTCATCGTTTTCGTTGCGGGTAGATTCGTAATAGGTGACATGTTGAGTTGGTAAATTAATTTTGTATAAGCCCGAACCATAAGTACCTACCCAGAGATTCTTGTTTTTGTCTTCAATGATGCAGGAAACTTTGGGCTTGCCTGCGTTAAGATTTCCTTGTAAAAGCGAGGTGACATCCTGACATGTTCCGGTTTGCTTGTTTATCCGTGCCAGACCGTCGAAGTAAGATCCTAGCCAAAGTTCCTGATCGGAATCTTCATAGAGACATAGGATAGTGCCGGGGACAGATTGGGGATTACCTGCCTGATGGGTGTAATGGCGTAATTGTTTTCCCTGATCGTTTATGGCATATAATCCGTCGTTATCCGTACCTATCCAGATTGTAGCTTGTTCATCTGTATGAATAGCCATAACACAGCTGGAACCAATGGTGTTGTTGTGTATTGATTTGTAGCCGTAGTAGTCGAACTTATTTGAAATGCCGGGCACTAGTATCAAACCTTTCTGAAAAATGCCCAGCCATAAATTGTGATCTTTATCTTCGATTAACGAGTGAACCTTGGATTTGGAGAAGTCAAAGGGACCCGCATTAATCTCACTGTCCACAATAATATCTTGTTGAGGCTGATATTCTTTTACTCCTTCACCGTCTGTTCCTATGATAAGTTTTCCACGGGTATCAATGATGAGAGTCCGGATATTCAAATTCATCCGGTTTTGGTAGAGGACAGGTTCGAAGTTTCCTTCCTGTCGGGATGATAGTCTGAAAAGCCCTTTTGTCAAGGTTCCTACGAAAATTTGTCCGTGTGCATCCTCACAAATGGCAGAAACGTCATCACCTGCTATATGATAAGGTGCTTTATAGCTTTTAAGCTCTTTATTTTCCGGAGAATAACGGTAAAGTCCTTTTTCTTCTGTAGCAATCCATAAATTTTGCCGGGAATCTTCGAAAATGACATTCAGGTAGTTACTACCTATCCGGTCTGTCAGTTCGGTTTCGATATGGAAGGAGGCGGGATTGCTGTTCTTTTTTAGGGATATGGCGCCTTGTCCGGAAGTTGCTATCCAAAGATCTCCGTTCCGGCGTTCAATAATGGAAGTGATATGAGGATTCTTTCGTCCGTCTTTCCGAGAGATGAATAATTCGTGAAAGTTGTCTGTGGCGCGGTCATATCGCTGTAAGCCATTGATGCATCCGATCCAGAAATTACCGCGACTGTCTTCGAATAATGTCCGTACATAGTTGTTTTTCAAACTGGTGCTATCCATAGCATTATGTCGATAGATCGAGAAACGTGTCCCGTCGAATTTATTAAGTCCGTTTTCGGTAGCTATCCAGATAAATCCTTTCCGGTCCTGATATACGGCATTGATCAGACTGTTGGAAAGTTCTTTGTCTGTTGAATAGAATTTGCCGGTCTGTGCTTTCATAACAGGAGTGCTTCCTATCAGGAAACAGTATATGGAAAAAAGGAATAGGATTTGTGCTTTCATACTCATTAATATAAGCAGGGTTTATTGGTGCTTTTTATATAGACAAAGATACTATATTAAATTAAAATAGCATTAGCTTTGTTACTTTTCCTTTTACTGATGTTACGTGCAAACCCTTTAGGGATGCTTCTGGGAGGGGTATGTAACGGGTGTGCAATAGCTTGTAACGTACATGCAAGTGTATGTAACCGCCTGTCAATTGCTTGAAACAAAATCTCCACCTATGCTTGATATATTATCCATAAATTTGCATTAACCAAAAAAATGAATTGTCGGACACCTTAAAATAATAACTGCTTATGGAAACATGAATTCCTTACTCTATTCCTTATTATAAATAAGAAGAGAAAAACCTATAACTTGGATTAACCACTATCATTATTAATTAAAAAAATGATTTTATGGAAAGCACAAATCATTATTTTCGACCGTTAGGTCTTATCATTCTTTTCTGCCTCTTCCCTGTATGGGTATTGGCACAGACTGTTTCCGTGACGGGAGTGGTCAAAGATGCATCGGGCGAACCGATTATCGGAGCCAGTGTAGTAGAAGCTGGCACTACCAATGGTATAGTTACCGATTTGGATGGTAATTTTAAGTTGAATGTATCAGCCAAAGGTAGCTTGAAGATTTCTTTTATCGGATATCAGACACAAACGATTCCTGTAGCCGGGAAAAAGCAGTTTGATATTACCCTCAAAGAAGATGCAAAAGTATTAGACGAAGTAGTTGTAGTTGGATATGGTCAGATGAAACGCAGTGACCTGACCGGTTCTGTTGTATCGGTCAACGATGAAGCCATTAAGAAATCTGTAGTGACTTCCGTTGACCAGGTACTGCAAGGACGTGCTGCTGGTGTGCAGGTACAGGCTAATAGCGGTATGCCCGGTGGTAGTTCTTCCATCCGTATTCGTGGTATCAACTCTTTGAATGCCTCCAATGAACCTATCTTTGTCATTGACGGTGTTATCATCGACGGTTCCACAGGTTCGGGAAGTGATAATGCACTGGCATCTATCAATCCTTCGGACATCGTCTCTATGGACGTATTAAAGGATGCTTCCGCCACTGCTATTTATGGTGCGCGAGCTGCAAACGGTGTGATTATGATTACTACCAAACGTGGACAGAAGGGTGAGGCGCAAATAACTTATGACGGATATATAGGATGGCAGGAAATGCCTAAAAAACTGGATATGCTGAATCTGCGTGAATATGCGGAGCATAAGAATGTTCGTTCAGGAAAAGACTATTCGGGAAATGATTGGGGAATAGTGAACAAGGATAATAACTTTGTTCGTCCGGATTTACTAGGTGAGGGTACAGACTGGCAGGATGAGATGTTCTCTAAAGCTATGATGACCAGTCATAATCTTTCTGTGACCGGAGGTACTGATAAAAGTAACTATGCATTGGGAGCAGGTTACCTCAATCAGGATGGTATTGCTGTTGGTTCAGGGTTCAGGCGTCTGAACTTACGAGGTAGTTTTGATGCCCAGGTGAAGAGCTATTTAAAAATGGGTATTAACTTTGCGTTTAGTAATTCCCGTCAGAAATTGACTGTATCTGACGAGTCGTTGATTAGAACTGCTTTATTGCAGAGTCCGAGTGTGGCTGTTCGTAATGCTGAAGGCACATTTGACGGACCGGATACGGACGAATGGGTACAAACGAATCCGGTGGGTCTTGCCATGATTAAGGATAACCGCAACGAGAAAATGGGTATTCGGGCAAACACCTATGCTGAAGCTACTATCATTGACGGACTGACGTTTAAAACGGAATTGTCTTTCGATTATGGGGTAACTAATACTTATAAATTTGATCCCTCATATACTTTTGGTGCGATTGAAAATACGGACCGTCAGGGGACTTTCTCCAAATCATATAATAAGTTCTGGAGTTGGAGAAATATCGTGAATTACATGAAAACTTTTGGAGTGCACAATGTGAATGCAATGATTGGTCAGGAAATGCAGGAGAGCAAATGGGAATATCTGATGGGAAGCCGTATGGGATATTTGTCCAATGCCGCAACCGACCTGACATTGGGAGATGCCGCAACAGCCAAGAATAATGGTAATAGTGGAGAAAGTTCGATTTTATCTTATTTCGGCCGTCTGTTCTATTCATACGATGACAAATATCTGTTGACATTTACTCTTCGTCGCGACGGTTCTTCCAAATTCTACAAAGATAATCGTTGGGGATGGTTCCCGTCGGCTGCTTTGGCTTGGAAGGTTTCCAATGAATCTTTTTTGAAAGACAACAATATTATTAATAATCTGAAATTGCGTTTAGGATGGGGTGTTGTAGGTAATCAGAATGTGCCTAATAATGCATATAAAGCCATTTATTCATCTGTTGCTACCGTTTGGGGAACAGGATTGCTGGCTGGCAATACTCCGAATCCCGAATTGAAATGGGAGTCTACTTATTCAAGTAATCTGGGACTTGATATTAATCTTTTCCAGAACAGGATTGAATTGATAGCCGATATTTATTATAAGAAAACAAATGATTTGTTGTTGCAAGTGCCTCTTCCTGCTTACGTGGGAACTTCAGGTCAGGGCTCTACTTCCGCACCCTGGAAGAATGTGGGTTCTTTGGAGAATAAAGGACTTGAGTTGACTTTAAATACAGTGAATATTGATAAAGGCGGATTTCAATGGAGAAGTAACGTGGTATTCTCTATGAACCGTAATAAAGTAAAATCGCTGGATACGGCAACCAGCCTGATAGATAAGAGTAATCAGACAGGCGAAACAATAACCGTACTGACACGTACATCAGTAGGAAACCCTATCGGACAGTTTTATGGTTATAAAGTGATTGGCCGCTTTGAAAAGGCTACTGACTTTTACTATAAAGATGCTTCCGGAGCAATTAAGCCGGTAGCATTGCCTGAAGGTATGTCGATTTCCAAGAATAGTATCTGGATTGGTGATTATATTTTTGAAGATGTAAACAAAGACGGTGTTATCAATGAACAGGACCGTACTTATATCGGTAATCCTGAACCGGACTTTACTTTCGGCTTCGGTAACTCTTTCTCTTATAAAGGCTTCGACTTGAGCATTAACCTGACCGGATCGGTGGGAAATGAAGTTGTAAACTGGGGGCGTCGTGAACTTGAAAATCCACGGGGCAATAATAATATCCTGAAATCGGCGTTGGATTATGCACAACTGGCTTTGATTGATCCGAATGGTCCGGATGATTATCGGAATATACAGATTGTAGGCGGTGACCCTTATGCTTGCCGTATGGCTATTGCCAAAGGGACAGATGATTCCAATTATCGTTTCAGTGACCGCTTTGTGGAAGATGGTTCTTTCCTGCGTATTCAGTCTATCTCTTTCGGCTATACGTTCCCGCGTAAATGGTTGGCACCGATTGGTATTCAGAATCTGAAACTTTATTGTAACCTGCAGAATGTATATACATTCACAAAATACAAAGGGATGGACCCGGAAATAGGTTCTGCCAATCAGGACGCTTTGCTTACAGGCTTTGATAACTATCGTTATCCTTCTCCGCGAATTTATACATTCGGTCTGAATTTAACCTTTTAATCATTTAAAGTGACTAAATATGAAAACAAGTAAATATATATACTCTTTCATGTTGGCTGTAGCTTTGGCGTTTGCAGGATGCAGTGACTTCCTCGATTCTGAAGATAACTCCAATATCGCAGGAGATAACTTTTATCAAACGGAAGATGATTTCCGGGCAGCAACAGCTCCTTTGTATAATAAGGTGTGGTTCGACTTTAACGATAAGTTCTATTATGGACTGGGTGATGGACGCGGATTCAACCTTTGTGCGACAACCTCTAATTATATCTATCCTTTTGCCGATTTGACCGAAACCGGATTGACGGGGCCGTTAGTTTCGGCTTGGGGCTCATTATACAATATAGTACAGCAAACTAATAAGATTATTAACGGGATCAAAGGTAACTCATCCAATAGCGAAGAAGTGAAGAACCCATATATTGCTGAAGCACGGTTCATGCGTGGAGTTGCTTATTCCTATCTGGCGATGTTATGGGGAAATGTTATTATAAATGAGGATACGGATGAACTGGTGGCTAATCCAATTGTCAATACTAGCCCGGTAAGTGATGTCTATGAATTTGCGATGCGTGACTTGGAATTTGCGGCAAAATATTTGCCGGAGGTTTCTTCTGCTGCCGGACGTGTCAATAAATACAGTGCCTTTGGCATGTTGTCGCGTGTTTATCTGACGTATGCCGGTTATAGTAGTAACCCTAATAGTGCGACCCGTAATCAGGACTATCTGGATTTGGCAAAGAAAGCGGCTTTAAAAGTGATAGAAAACAGAAATTTTGAACTGATGACTGATTATGCCGATTTGTTTATGATTGATAAAAATAACAACTCGGAAACACTGTTTGCTTTACAATGGGTTAGTAATGGTACGTATGGGGAATGTAATACGATACAGGATTATTTTGCTTGTGAGTCGGCTATTACCGGTAATGACCGTGCATGGGGCGGTTATGTTTTTGCACAACCGGACGTGATTTGGGAGTATGAAAAAGGAGATAAACGGCGTCAGCCGACTTGGATGGCTTATGGCGATCATTATCCTGAAATACAGAAAGCAAACGGAGGATATACTTGTGAGAAGAAAGCATCGGGTACTGTTTCCGGAATTTATTGTAAGAAATATGTTTGTGGTTCTAGCAAAGATAATGCGAAGATCACTTCCGGAAGTACTCCTATCAATACTTACATGTTGCGTCTGGCAGAAGTATATCTGATTTATGCAGAAGCTATATTGGGAAATAATCCTTCAACAGATGATGCCGATGCAATGGAATACTTTAACAAAGTGCGCAAGCGTGCCGGTTTGGAACCCCAAAATTCGATTACTTACGAAGATATTCGTCGTGAGCGTAGACTGGAACTTTGTCTGGAAGGACAGTATTGGTATGACTTGGTACGTAGAGCTTATTATAAACAACAGGAAGTACTCAATTATATCACCGGACAGGATAGGGGTACTGCTATTCCTGTAGTATGGGATGCGGATACACAGACTTTGAAGAGAGACGAGGATTCGGATGAAACGAAGCGTGCCATAGGTGACGTCGATTCCAGTATATTCCTTCTTCCTTATCCGGAATCGGAGACTGTGCAAAATCCTTTGTTGAAAGCGGATCCTATGCCTTATGCATTTAAGGAAGACAGAATAACCGATTTGTTTAACTAAAAACGAGAATACGAATGAAAAGCTTGATATATAAAAATAGTATGAAAGCATTTGGCTTATTGGTGAGTCTGCTCATCTGCTCTTGTTCATTTGTTTCGTGCGACGACGATGACGATAATGGCGGAAGTTCTGTGATGAACATAACAGGGATCTATCTGGAAGACGCGAAGTCGAATGTTCCTGACCGTTTGGTTGATTTTGCCCGTTTGGGACAACTGATCCGAATTGAAGGTGAAGGATTCAACGGATTGAAGAAAGTGTATATTAATGGATATAACTGTTATTTTAATCCGGTATTTGTTTCGAATAAATCTTTTCTGGTTAGTGTGAACAGTAAAGTTCCGACTACAGAAGCAGACGAGAATGTACGTAATACAATTCGTTTGGTAAAAGATGGCGGTGAATACGTTTATGATTTCCAGATTCGTGCTGCTGCACCGTCTATAACGAAAATCTCCAACTGTATGCCGAATGTAGGTGAACCTATCATTGTTTATGGAAGTGGATTGACGGAAATAGCAAAAGTCGTTTTCCCCGGAAATGTGGTGGTGACAGAAGGTATTATTTCTGATCTTGACGGTGAATATTTTATGGTGGATATGCCTGCCGGAGTTTCTGAAGAGGGCGGTTCTATTTTCGTAGAAGGTTCGAATGGTGGTGCTTATTCTCCTGCCTATTTCAATTATAAGAAAGGCTTGTTGTTGAACTTCGATGGAGTGGGTGCACAAGGAGCATGGGGCGATTCTGAAAGTATGATTCAAACAACCGAACTGGAATCTGCTTCGATTGGTGAAGGTAATGTGTCGCAAGGTGCTTACTGTCGTTTGCCATTAGAAAGACAGTTGCCGGTGGCAGCAGCGAAGAATCGTTGTGCTGAAGTTTGGACAGCTGGTAATGGCACTGATCCTGACTGGTTGACGCTGGGTGTCCCTGCTGAAACTCCTGTTGCCGAATGTGCTATTCAGTTTGAAATCTATGTGCCCGAACCTTGGTCTGAATCCGGATTCCTGAAGATTTGTGGTCAGAACGGATTCAATGGTGGAGAATGGGAGAGAGACTGTTATAATTACGTACCGTGGCTTGTAGGCGGAAAGATCGTTCCTTTCCAGACAACCGGTTGGCAGACTGTAACTGTTCCGTTCAGTGAATTCTACAAATCGAAAGCATCCAGCGGAGCTTGGACCACTTTTGCCGATGTGGCCGCTACCCGTGCATCTGCTTCTTATGCCAACTTTGGTTTCTATTTTGAGAACTCTGATATTACATTGGATAAGATCACAGGTGCGAGTTCGGATAAAGAAACAGAGTTTCTATCCAAAACAACTTCCGTGAAGATTTATATTGATAACTGGCGTGTCGTACCTTTGACGAAGCCGGAATATACCGATTTCCCGGATGAAGAAGAGGATGCAGAATAATAATGACTTTAAATTGAAAAGATTATGAAATACAGAAATATGCTTCCGTTTGTTGCCTTGTCGGTGCTGATATTGACATCGTGTGACGATAATAAGATGGAGTGGTATAAAGACCCTACACATGGAGCGGTTACTTCTTCCGAACTGCCTTTACAGTTGGCTGAAAAGATTTCCCGTTACAAGCCGTTGAAAGAATATTTATCCGATCCCAACTTTAAGTTGGGTATCGGAGTGGGGATGGATGAATATCTTGGTGACGAGACAACGACTACCATTGTGAATGAGAACTTTAATGATCTGACGATAGGATATGCCATGAAGCACGGTCCTATGGTCGATTCTAAAGGGAATTTGAAATTTGATAAGGTCGATCAGTTGTTTACAAAGACCATAGAAGCGGGTATCAGCATTTATGGGCACTGTCTGATTTGGCACACTAATCAGAATGCGAGTTATCTGAATAGTCTGATTGCACCGGAAGTTATTCCGGGACCGGCGGGCAGTAATTTGTTGGATTTGTCGGGCATTGAAGATGGAACCTTTGATGGTTGGAATCGTAAAAATGGAAGTGATGCGATGTCCATTGTGGAAGGGGAAGGACTGACAGCTACTTCCAAAGCATTGAAATTTGCAGTAGGATCTTCTGTAACGGCTGCTCATTCAGTGCAATTATATACTCCTGACATTTCAGCAGTAAGTGGGCATAATTATGAAATTTCATTTTTTGTCCGTTCGGATAATTCCGGTAAAGCCCGGTTGACTTTTGCTGGATTAGAGAATAATTATCCATATAAAGACTGGTATGCCACAGGTGGCAGTTGGACGGAAGCTTTTGAGACAACGTCTCAATGGCAGCAGGTGAAGATCACAGTGAATGATTTTGTTAGTACTACATTTCAGATTGCATTTGAATTTGGTTATTTGCCGGATGTGACTTATTATGTAGATAATATTGTTGTGACAGACAAAGATGCGGAGCCTACTGTGGTTAATCTGATTTCTAACGGAGATTTTGAAAGCAAAGCTATTACTCCTTGGGGAGCTTGGAGTAGTGGAAAGGCCGCGATTTCGGAAGAAGGTGAAGGATATGGAAGTTCATATTCGATGAAGCTGACTAGTTCTGTTGACGGAGGGGCGGGCAATGCATATAAGGCACAGGCCGGATATGGCTTTGATACTCCTTTGGAAGCTGGCAAGACCTATGAGTTCTCTGCTATGATTAAAGCAAGTGTCTCAACTACTTTCCAGATCCAAATTCAGAACTCATCGAGTTATGCAGGTGAATGCTATGTAGATGGAAATGTGAGTACGACTTGGACAGAATTTAAGAAAGAGTTTACAGTGTCTAAAGAGGATATGAATCGATTCTGTATCAATTTCGGAGTTAGTGCGGGTGATTATTATATAGATAATATCGTATTGTCGGAGAAAGTGGTGGAGACACGTGCAGTCACCCGTGCTTCCGGTCCTACTATCATTGAGAAGACCGATGAAGAAAAAGCCGAGATCATCAGAGATGCCATGGAAGACTGGATTTCAAAGATGGTTACCCATTGCAAACCTTATGTTCATGCATGGGACGTAGTCAATGAACCGATGGATGACGGAAAAACATCAGACATTAAGACTGGTAAAGGCAAAACTGATCTGGCTTCTGATGAATTCTACTGGCAAGATTATTTCCTGACTCCGAAAGACTATGCAGTAGAAGCTTTCAAACTTGCCCGTCAGTATGGAAATCCGGATGACAAACTATTCATCAATGATTATAATCTGGAGTATAACCTCAATAAGTGTGACGGTCTGATTAAATATGTGGAATACATCGAAAGCAAAGGGGCCACAGTGGATGGTATCGGTACACAAATGCATATTGCTATTGATTCCAATAAAGACAATATTGCTCAAATGTTCCAGAAACTGGGTGCTACCGGTAAGTTGATTAAAGTATCCGAGTTGGATATTAAGGTTAACACCTCGTCGCCTACTATTGAAAATTTGGCACAACAGGCAGAAATGTATCAGTATGTCGTTGATATGTACAAGAAGTATATCCCGGCGGACAAACAATATGGTATTACCATCTGGGGAGTATCGGACAATGAAAAAGAACATGTGAATTGGATACCGAATGACGCTCCGAACCTTTGGGATGCTAATTATGCACGTAAACATGCTTATAAGGGAGTGGCCGATGGTTTGGCTGGTAAAGATGTCAGCGGAGACTTTACCGGAGATTTGGAATAAATGATTTTATAACGATTAAAGAAGGGGAGAGTGAGGGTTACAGTAGTTGTTATTATCTTGGAGTGGATCAAATGAATAACAATAACTACTGTAATCCGCTCGTTCTAAAACTTTCCCTTTCCTCTTGTTTATCGGTGGTTTCAGCTTGAATGTAACATTGCAACAAGTTTTTGTAACATACGTAAACGATGATGTAACAAGCGAGTAATGATTTGAATCAGAATTTCTGGGTAAGTGGGAAGAAACTTCCTAAGTTTGCAAAGTGGAATCCCGATGGATTTCTTCTCTTGCTAAATTATCATGAAATAAAGACATATAAAAGAAAAGACAGAATGAATAAGTATTGGTTTTATAAGGTAGGGTTAGTAGTTGTGTTCCTTTGCTTCGCCTTGTTGGGCGGAGCAAAGGTTAAACTTCCGACTCTTGTTTCCGACGGAATGGTACTTCAGCGTGGGGAACCTGTCAATATCTGGGGAACGGCTGATCCTGATGAAACCGTTGATATAACTTTCCTGAAAAAGAAATATAAGACTGTTGCCGATGCACACGGTAACTGGAAAGTGACTTTACCTGTATTGAAAGCTGGCGGACCTTATACTATGACCATTAATGATATCGAATTAAAGGATGTTCTTATTGGTGATGTTTGGGTATGTTCGGGACAGTCGAATATGGAATTGCCTGTTTCGCGGGTTACAGATCGTTTTCGCGATGAAATATCTACGGACAGCAACTATCCGATGGTGCACTATATAAAAACACCTCTGCTTTATAATTTTCATGCTCCGCAGACAGACATTCCGGGAATTTCCTGGCAAGCGATGACTCCTGAAAATGTGATGCCTTTTTCTGCTTTGGTCTATTTCTTCGCTAAAGAGATCTATCAAAAGACTGAAGTTCCGGTAGGAATCATAAATTCCAGTGTCGGAGGTTCACCGATAGAAGCGTGGATCAGTGAGGAAGGTTTGAAGCCTTTTCCATTTTATTTGAATGAAAAGCGTATCTATGAATCGGACGATTTGGTGGAATCAATGAAAAAGGAGGAGAGAAAGAAAAGTCGTGCCTGGAATGTGGCATTGTATCAGGGAGACAAAGGAATGCATGAGGCTACCCCTTGGTATGCTGCCGATTATGATGATAGCAATTGGAAAGAAACAGATTTGTTTGCTTCCGGCTGGGCAACAAACGGACTGAATACCATCAATGGTTCCCACTGGTTCCGTAAAGACTTTCAGGTGTCTGCCCAACAGGCAGGAGAAAAAGCGACTCTTCGCTTGGGATGTATCGTAGATGCGGATTCCGTCTATGTAAATGGCACATTTGTGGGGAGTGTCTCTTATCAATATCCTCCCCGTATCTATACCATTCCTGCCGGATTGCTGAAAGCCGGAAAAAATACAATAACCATACGCCTTTTCAGTTATGGCGGTCGTCCTCAATTTGTAAAGGAGAAGCCCTATAAAATCCTTTTTGGAAAAGGTCAGCCGGAAAAAGGAGAATCGGAGATCAATCTGGAGGGAAGTTGGAAATATCGTCTCGGTGCTCCTATGCCCGCTGCTCCGGGACAAACGGCTTTTCATTATAAACCCACAGGACTGTATAATGCCATGATTGCTCCTTTGCTGAACTATACGGTATCTGGTGTCATCTGGTATCAGGGAGAATCGAATGTCTCACGCAGAAATGAGTATAAAGACTTGTTGACAGCTATGATTAGCGATTGGAGACAACGATGGAATAAGTCGGATATGCCTTTCTATATCATTGAGCTGGCGGATTTCCTTTCACCCACAGATAAAGGAGGACGCACTGCCTGGGCGGAATTCCGGAAAGCACAGGCGGAAGTAGCCGATACAGATAAAAATGTTACTCTGATTAAAAATAGTGATTTAGGAGAATGGAATGATATTCATCCATTGGATAAAAAGACGCTAGGGCAACGAGTGGCAGCAGCTATCTTGATAGAAATGAATACGAAAAACAGAAAATGACCAATTTATCTATTTTATGGAGAATACAATAAAGACTAATGAAGCGAAAGGTTTCTATAAACTCTCTTGGCTTCAACGTATAGGATTCGGTTCCGGTGATTTGGCGCAAAACCTTATTTACCAGACCGTATGTATGTATCTGCTGATTTTTTATACCAATGTATATGGACTTAAACCAGAGGTGGCAGCCGTGATGTTTCTTATTGTCAGGATAGTGGATGTGCTTTGGGATCCTCTGGTGGGTGCTTTCGTCGATAAACACAATCCTAAACTAGGTAAATACCGTTCATATCTTATTTGGGGAGGAATTCCGCTGACTGGTTTTGCTATTCTTTGTTTTTGGAACGGCTTTTCGGGCTCGCTGTTCTATGCCTATTTCACTTACGTTGGATTATCCATGTGTTATACATTGATTAATGTGCCTTATGGAGCACTGAATGCGTCACTTACCCGCGATACGAATGAAATCACGGTGTTGACGTCAGTGCGTATGTTTCTTGCCAATTTGGGTGGTTTGGCTGTGGCATACGGTATTCCGATACTGGTGAAGGTGTTGTCTCCCGATGGTAAAATCAATACTACTGCATCTGCTAACGCATGGTTTATTACGATGACTATTTATGCTGTTATCGGATTGGCGTTATTGGTGTTCTGCTTTAGCCAGACGAAGGAGCGTGTGGTTATGGATCAGGAGGAGACATCTAAAGTAAAAGTGTCCGACTTGTGGGTAGAATTTTGTAGAAATAAACCTTTGCGTATTTTGGCGTTCTTTTTCATTACTGCTTTTGCAATGATGGCGATTGGTAATTCTGCCGGTTCATATTATATGATTTATAATGTACGTGCACCGGAGATGTTACCCTATTTCATGGCCTTGGGCTCGATACCCGCATTCATTTTCATGCCGATGGTACCTGCCATTAAACGTGCCATTGGAAAAAAGCAAATGTTTTATGTATTCCTTTCAGTCGCTATATTGGGTATGGCATTGCTGTATATTATTTCTGTGGTTCCGGTACTCAAAACGCAGATATGGTTGGTCTTTGTGGCGCAGTTCATAAAATCGACGGGAGTCATTATTGCGACAGGGTATATGTGGGCTTTGGTTCCTGAAGTAATTTCGTATGGCGAATATACTCATGGTAAACGTATTTCGGGTATAGTCAATGCTTTGACTGGTATTTTCTATAAAGCGGGAATGGCTCTTGGAGGAGTTGTACCGGGACTTGTTATGGCTTTTGTCGGATTCGACCAGACAAATGAAGTGTCACAATCGCCTTTTGCCGAACAGGGAATACTGTGGCTCGTAGCCGTTATTCCGGCATTGTTACTTTTGGTCGCTATGTTCATTATTTCTAAATATGAATTGGAAGATAGTGTGATTGACAATATAAATGAGGAGATAGAATCGCGCTGTAAAAAAGGCGAATAGATAAGATAGTAGAATGTTTATTACTCAAAAATATAACGTATGAAACTCAAACGAATAATTCTGTTGTTATTGACAGTGATGTTTTCTTTTTCTTATGGAGAAGTTTTTGCGAAAGATGGAAATTCGCTGAAAAAGGCTTTGAAAAACAAGTTTCTGATTGGTGTGTCAGTGAACACACATCAAAGTTCCGGCAAGGATGTCGCAGCTGTTGAAGTTGTAAAGAAGAATTTTAATTCCATCGTGGCGGAAAACTGCATGAAGTCTTCTGTCATTCATCCGAAAGAAAATAAGTATAATTTTACGCAGGCAGATGAATTTGTCAGTTTTGGTGAGAGCAATCAAATGGCTATCATTGGTCACTGCCTGATTTGGCATTCACAATTGGCCCCTTGGTTTTGCGTAGATAAGGACGGAAATAATGTCTCTCCGGAAGTCCTGAAGAAACGGATGAAAGACCATATCACGACTATCGTGAAACGCTATAAAGGCCGCATCAAAGGCTGGGATGTGGTAAATGAAGCGATTGAAGATAATGGAGCATATCGCAAGACAAAGTTTTATGAGATTCTGGGTGAAGAATATATCCCATTGGCTTTCCAATATGCACACGAGGCTGATCCGGATGCCGAACTTTACTACAATGACTACTCAATGGCCCAACCGGGCAGAAGAGAAGCCGTCGTGAAAATGGTGAACGATTTGAAAAAACGTGGAATCCGTATTGATGCCATAGGTATGCAAGGACACATTGGCATGGACTACCCGAAAATTAGTGAATTTGAGAAGAGTATGCTGGCCTTTGCCGGAACAGGAGTGAAGATAATGATAACAGAACTGGATTTGACGGTGATACCATCACCGAATCCCAATGTAGGTGCAGAAGTTTCCGCTTCCTTTGAATATAAAAAAGAGATGAATCCTTATCCGGATGGATTGCCGGAAGAGGTATCGAAAGCATGGACTGAAAGAATGAATGACTTTTTCCGTCTGTTCCTGAAACATTATAACCTCATCACCAGGGTTACTCTTTGGGGAGTAGCCGATCAGAACTCTTGGCGTAATGACTGGCCGATGAGAGGCCGCACGGATTATCCGTTACTTTTTGATCGCAATTATCAGCCGAAGCCGGTAGTCGACCTGATTATCAAAGAGGCTGAAAAAACAAAATAAGTTTCTAACAGAAAAAACAGAAATAGTATGAAAACAGAAAAAAGATATTTAGTTCCCGGTGATTATATGGCTGACCCTGCCGTACATGTATTTGATGGCAAACTGTATATTTATCCCTCTCACGATTGGGAAAGTGGTATTGCCGAAAATGATAATGGCGATCATTTCAATATGAAAGATTATCACGTGTATTCTATGGATGATGTGATGAACGGTGAAATAAAAGATCATGGAGTGGTGCTTTCCACGGAGGATATTCCTTGGGCGGGCCGTCAACTTTGGGATTGTGATGTGGTTTGTAAAGATGGTAAGTACTATATGTATTTTCCATTGAAAGATCAGAATGATATATTTCGTATCGGAGTAGCTGTGAGTGACAAACCTTATGGTCCTTTTATACCGGAAGCTAATCCGATGAAGGGAAGTTACAGCATCGATCCGGCTGTATGGGATGACGGAGATGATAACTATTATATGTATTTCGGTGGATTGTGGGGTGGACAACTTCAACGTTACCGTAATAATAAAGCCTTGGAATCTGCTATTTTGCCGGAAGGAGAGGAGGAAGCAATCCCGTCGCGTGTCGCTCGTTTGAGTGAAGACATGATGGAGTTTGCCGAAGAACCCCGTGCAGTGGTAATTCTGGATGAAGACGGTAAGCCATTGACAGCAGGGGATACGGAACGCCGTTTCTTCGAAGCTTCGTGGATGCATAAATATAATGGTAGATACTATTTTTCCTATTCTACGGGAGACACTCATTTGCTCTGCTATGCAACAGGTGATAACCCTTATGGTCCGTTTACTTATCAGGGAGTCATTCTGACTCCGGTGGTAGGATGGACTACTCACCATGCTATTGTAGAGTTTAAAGGCAAGTGGTATCTGTTTCATCACGATTGTGTACCATCGGAGGGGAAGACTTGGCTCCGTAGCTTGAAAGTCTGTGAACTTCGGTATGATGCAGACGGGCGAATCATTACTATCGAGGGAAAAGATGAATAATAGGATACATTAAAACAACCGCCTCTATTTGAAAAACATACCTACTTTTACCAGAATATTAGGTAATAGGGATTTTTCAGGTAGAGGCGGTTATTATTAACTATGAATGCTTAATTTACTTATGCTATCATACTGTAAATTAATTGTGATAACATACTTTGTACTATGAGAAATATATTTGCATTGACATTCACTTTGTTTTTTTGCTTTTCTTCTATTTGGGCAGAAGATGGAAGTGCCTTGTGGCTTCGTTATGCATCGGGAGCGAAAGCGGAAATCACCAGCAAGAAACAATCGCCTACATTACGTATTGCGGTTTCCGAATTACAGAACTTCTGGCAGGGAGGAATCCCGGTTACTTTGGAGGTTCGGAACAATAAAGAACTTCGTGCACTTGGAAATGAGGGATATACGATTCAGACCTCCAAAGATGGCAGTCAAATAACGATAGCTTCTTCCGGTGAACAAGGAGTACTTTATGGAACGTATCATTTACTCCGTCTGCAAGCTACCGGGCAACTACCGGAATCAGCTTTGCAATCCCTCAATATCTCTGAACGACCTGATTATCGAATTCGTATTCTGAATCATTGGGATAACTTGGATGGTACAATCGAACGCGGATATGCCGGACATTCACTTTGGAAATGGGACGAACTTCCGTCTGTTGTCTCTCCCCGTTATGAAGCCTACGCTCGTGCCAATGCTTCTATCGGCATTAATGCCACCGTAATAAACAATGTCAATGCAAGTCCTAAAATACTTTCTAATGATTATTTGCAGAAAGTTAAAGTCTTGGCCGATATTTTCCGCCCTTATGGCTTGAAAATATATCTTTCTATTAATTTCTCTTCTCCCGCAGCTTTAGGCGGTTTATCCACTTCCGATCCGTTAAATAAAGAAGTGATAGACTGGTGGAAGCAGAAAACAAAAGAGATTTATTCCCTGATTCCCGATTTCGGAGGTTTCCTGGTGAAAGCTAATTCCGAAGGGCAGCCTGGTCCATGTGACTACGGACGCACTCATGCCGAAGGAGCCAATATGTTTGCCGATGTGTTGAGGCCCTATCATGGCATTGTGATGTGGCGCGCTTTCGTTTATTCTCCTACCGACAGCGACCGTGCCAAACAAGCCTATCTTGAATTTGAACCTTTGGATGGTAAGTTTCGGGATAATGTTATTGTGCAGATCAAGAACGGTCCGATAGATTTCCAACCCCGTGAACCATTCAGCCCGTTGTTCGGAGCCATGAAAAGGACGGCAGTTATGCCCGAATTTCAAATCACACAAGAGTATCTTGGCTTTTCCAATCATCTTGCATTCCTTGCTCCTATGTGGAAAGAGTGTTTAGGCAGTGATACTTATTTGCAAGGCAAAGGCTCTACCGTTGCTTGTGTGACAGATGGTTCTTTATTCTCTCATCCGCTCACGGCTATTTCCGGAGTGGCAAACATCGGTGATGATACTAATTGGTGTGGACATCCTTTTGCTCAAGCCAACTGGTATGCTTTCGGACGCTTGGCATGGAAACATTCACTCTCTTCCGAACAGATAGGAGAAGAATGGTTGAAACAGACTTTTCTTCCTGTTACCGGTGTGCAAACCGATACTCCGGCAGGAGAAGTCATTCAAAAAGAGCAAATCGACGCTCAACTCTCCCTTCTCAACTCCCAAGTGCTTCAGAAATCGAGAGAAGCAGTAGTAGACTACATGATGCCTCTCGGCTTGCATCATATCTTTGCATGGGGGCATCATTACGGACCGGAACCTTGGTGTGATATTCCCGATGCCCGCCCGGATTGGCTACCTCCTTATTACCACCGTGCCGACAACATGGGAATAGGTTTCGACCGCAGCAGTACAGGAAGTAATGCTACCGGACAATACCATTCTCCATTATGCGAGCAACTGGACAATGTGAATACTTGTCCGGAGAATCTGCTCCTTTGGTTTCACCATGTTCCCTGGAATCATCCAATGAAGAGCGGACGTACACTTTGGGCAGAACTGTGCTACGCGTATGATCGTGGTGTAAACGAAGTGAGAAATTTTCAAAAAGTATGGGATAGGATGGAACCGTATATTGATTCCGAACGCTTCTATGATGTGCAACACCACCTGAAGATTCAGGCACGGGATGCTGTCTGGTGGCGGGATGCTTGTTTGCTTTACTTCCAGCAATTCAGCAGACAACCGATACCTTATGAATTGGAACGTCCCATACACGAGTTGAAAGATATGATGGAATACAAATTGGATATAACCAATTTTGAATGTCCACCTTACGGGTTTAGTAAGTAAATAAAGATATTCCCTATAGGTGACGAATAAGAATATGTTTGCAATTTGGCGTCTTTTATGATAAAATTGTTACCTTTGCGGGCAATAATAAAACAGAATAAAAGAATATGAACCAAAATACATTCTGCATGGCGGGGGGCGTAGCACGCAACCCGCTTGTGCGTTTAGCCAAACCCATCACGGCAACTATCGGAGCGAATGAACACATAGCTATTGTAGGTCCCAATGGTGGTGGTAAAAGTCTTTTTGTAGATACCCTGATCGGAAAATATCCATTGCGTGAAGGAACCGTGGAATATGATTTTTCCCCCTCTGCCACCCAGACTCTTTATGATAATGTGAAATACATTGCTTTTCGCGATACTTATGGAGCCGCCGATGCCAATTACTACTATCAGCAGCGTTGGAATGCTCACGATCAGGATGAAACTCCCTATGTTCGTGAGATGTTGGGAGAAATCAAGGACGAGCAACTACAACGCGAACTGTTTGAACTCTTCCGTATCGAACCGTTGCTCGACAAGAAGATCATTCTCCTTTCCAGCGGTGAATTACGTAAATTCCAGCTAACTAAAACCTTGTTGACTGCTCCCCGCGTGTTGATTATGGATAATCCGTTTATCGGACTGGATGCTCCTACGCGCGAACTGTTGTTTTCTTTGCTCGAACGTCTGACGAAAATGTCGTCCGTACAGATCATTTTGGTACTTTCCATGCTCGATGATATACCGTCATTCATCACTCATGTCATTCCTGTGGACAAAATGGAAGTCTTTCCTAAAATGGAACGTGAAGTCTATTTGGACGCTTTTCGCAGTAGAGATGTGACTACCTCTTTTGATGACTTGCAGCAACGGATTATAAATTTGCCATCTGATGGCAACAATTATGATTCGGAGGAAGTAGTAAAACTGAATAAGGTCAGTATTCGTTATGGAGACCGAATTATTCTGAAAGAACTGGACTGGACAGTCCATCGTGGCGAGAAGTGGGCGTTGAGTGGCGAGAACGGTGCTGGAAAATCAACATTGTTGAGCCTTGTCTGTGCAGACAATCCGCAATCGTATGCCTGCGACATCAGTCTCTTCGGACGGAAAAGAGGGACGGGAGAAAGTATTTGGGAAATCAAGAAACATATCGGTTACGTAAGTCCGGAGATGCACCGTGCTTATCTCAAAAACTTACCGGCTATTGAAATCGTAGCCAGTGGTTTGCATGACAGTATTGGTCTGTATAAACGTCCTCAACCAGAGCAGATGGCTATCTGCGAATGGTGGATGGATATATTCGGCATTGCAGATTTGAAAGATAAACCATTCCTGCAACTATCCAGTGGAGAACAACGCTTGGCCTTGCTGGCAAGAGCTTTCGTCAAAGACCCGGAACTGTTGATTCTGGATGAACCCCTTCATGGCTTGGATACCTATAATCGTCGCCGGGTAAAGAAAGTGATCGAGGCTTTCTGCCAACGCAAAGATAAGACGATGATTATGGTGACACATTATGAATCGGAACTTCCCAACACTATAACAGATCGTATTTTCTTAAAGAGAAATAGATAACCACTTTGGGGTGGTATCAGCCGATGTTTATTATTCTTTGAAATTCGCTTCTCATTAAAGCGGATGTGTAAACCAGAAACAAGAACCTTTTCCCGGTTCCGATTCCACTCCAATTTTACCTCCCAATTGTGTGATAATGCTTTGACAGATAGGAAGTCCTAGTCCGGTGCCGGGAATGAAACTGTTCAGTTTCACAAACCGGGTGAAGATCGCTTTTTGTTTTTCTGGAGCAATACCTATTCCTGTATCCTTAACGGAGAATCGTACTTCATTCCCGTTAATTCGGTAATCAATAACGATGCTGCCTTCAGAAGTAAACTTCAAAGCATTGGTTACGAAGTTTACTAATACCTGATATAATCTGTTTTTGTCACTCGTGAAAATAAGTTCCGGTAATTCCGGAGCCAGAAGAATTTCGACTTGTGGAGTAGCTTTCATTTGCATAGCCTGAAACAGTTCGTTGCAAAGTTGCTGCGCATTCACCTGTTCCGGGATAACATCGAAAGTCCCGGCTTCAATTTTTGACAAATCGAGGATATCTGATATGAGTTGCAACAGTAGCTTGTTATTTTCTTCAATGATAGTGACATACTGGTGTTTCTCTTCTGGATCTTCCGCTTCTTCAAGCAGGCTTGAAAAGCCCACTATTGCATTAAGCGGGGTACGTATTTCGTGGCTCATGTTTGCAAGAAAAGCAGACTTTAACCGGTCGGCTTCTTCGGCTTGTTCTTTAGCATCAATCAGCATCCGTTCAGTTTCTTTCAATTGAGTAATATCAAAGTTAATACATAACATTTCGATAATGTTGTCCTGCGGCTGGTAATTTCTGACTAATACATTCACCCGTGTCCAGGTATAGTTGCCGTTTGTCCTACGAATGCGGACATCCCGGCATAATTTGGAACTTTCCCCCTTCACTACTTTATCCAGGAAGTCAATCATGACTGCACGGTCTTCCGGATGGAAATGAGAGTGAATACCGATGATTTCCGGTAACGGAGTCCCTTCTTCTTCACCTACATTCCTATACCAGCTTCGCAAGGCATACCCATTCCGGCTCAAAGCATCGAAGTGGGCATAACCTACTTTGGCATAATCTCCTACCAAATCGAAGAAACTCTCGAACTCCTGAATTTTATTATAAGCAATTGTATCTTCGGTTTTGTCTACATTAATCAAAAGATAATTGATAAGCTCGTGATTGTGATCGTATAGAGTCGTTGCTTTGGTTACTAAATCAAGGAAGCCTGTTGATTTCTCTGGTGAATAGTAGCCGTCAATCTTAGAAAAGTCATATCGGAATGTGAAATCCACATTTTCATAATCTCTAAGCTTCTGTTTTATTTCCTCCGGTAATACAGGATTATTGAAAAGATTGATTCCTAAAATATCTTCTTTGGAGCGTATGTGGAACATTTCCAGTTCTTTCTTATTCAGGTCAATCAGCCGTCCTTCTTTGTCATATAATTCAATGCCTACCGGAAGGTTCTTATATATATTATGTAGAATACGCTCGCTATTTTGTAGGGCCTGATGGGCGGATGCTATATGAGCTCCCTCTTGTGTTTCGGCTATACCATACACTTTGGTATTGCCGTCTTCGTCTGTTTCTTCAAAACACACTTTACTGCGAATCCATATACTACCTTTGGGGGTGTCAAATAAATAGACTTCTTCAGTTGTCTGTTGCAGTTCGTCAAAAGAAGGAAAAGTTGTGTAGTTCTGATCTTCCCTAAGGATACGTTGATTGAAATCTTCAAAACTGATAACGCCGTCTTCCTCTAGCCCGAGCAACTCGGAGATTAATTCAGAACATTTATACGTCTCTGTTTTTAAGTCAGCTTCCCACCAGCCTATATTCGCTTTGCTCATCAACTTTTGCAGGAATGCACCTTTGTCTTGTTCGCTTATTTTCAAAATGAGTTTGTATGATTGATAGTTAGACAATAATTAGCTCGTAAAAATAATCATTTTTGCTGAATTCTGCTTTAAAAAGGAAAAAGATAGTATTGCTTCATCTTAAAGAAAGTATGAAAAACAAAGAAAACTGTTGTATATGGATTGAATATCCTATTAATTTCTATCATGTAAAAAAAATAATCGAAGTTTTTTATAGGCGTAAAGATAAAGCAATAATTATGCAGGCACAGGATGAATGGAAACTCCGAGCACAATTATGAATTATATATCTTAGGCAAGAAATAAGGTGTCAAGAAATTGGGAACTAAGAGGTGGGAATAGAATGTGTCTATAAGTTCGGACACTTTTAGATGAATTCTATTCTTTTTTAATAAATTGGGAACTTTTTGCTCTAAATGATTATCTTTGCGCGCAATGAAATGCAAAAGGCAATAAAAATACATGGATAATAGTCAAAATGCTATCGCCGTTGTTTACAAAAAACATTGGCAAAAACTCTATATTCATGCATATAACCTGCTGAATGATGGAGAAAGCGCAAAGGATATGGTGAACGATGTCTTTTGTTCGGTGCTTGAAAACACTGAACGATTGACAACGGAAGATGATTTGCTGCCTTTATTCTTCGTCATGGTAAGGAATCGTTGCATTGACCACATACGCCACCAAAACGTAGTACATAGAAATGCGGAGAGGTACCTGGAAGAACTTTACAGTGATTGGACTGTGAAGGAATACCGTGATTATGAAGACAAAATAAATCGGATGCAGGAGAGCATTCGTCAAATGGCTCCGCAAATGCGTACAGTAGTGGAGGAATTCTTTTTAAATGAGAAGAAATGTGCAGAAATCAGTGAAAAGTTACGTATTAGTGATAATACCGTCAGAACGCACATTGCCAGGGCATTAAAGATACTCCGCAAACAATTAAAAATCTTTTTTTAGAAAAAATCTTTTTTAGGTGTCATCAATTTCGACTCTCTCTCCGTATTAAGAGAAACAGTTGATACTATGATAGGTAATTCAGACCAAAATTTAGACTATGCACTACGTGCGATACAAGATCCGCAATTAAGAGAAACAGATGAATTTCTTCAGTGGATAAGCGTACCTGAAAATAAAGAACTCTTTTGGGAATTGATGGCTTGCAAAGAAGCCATGATACGTGAGAAACTGGACCGCAGACATAGAAGCAGGGCGAAAATGCGCATTTGGACGGCAGCTTCTGTGGCAGCCGCTATCTTCGTTTTAGCATTTTTGATTCCTTCTTTTCTTTCTTCTCCTTCTTCACAAAAACAACAGCCAATACGTTTTTTTGCCGCAAACAACTGTGGAGATCATGTAATACTGCAAATAGATGGTCACGATCAACAGTTGCTGAAAGATAGTGTAATGGACATAAAGGATTGGCAAGTGAAAGCATTGCCGGCAACAGATACTGTAGCTTATCTGAATCTGACTACGCCACGTGGTAAAGATTTTCTGCTGGTACTGGCAGATGGTACTAAAGTGTGGATTAATGCAGAAAGTACGCTGCGCTATCCGGTGGCATTCAGAGGAAAAGAACGACGTGTAGAGCTGAAAGGGGAGGCTTGCTTTGAAGTGGCAAAGGATGAAGAGCATCCGTTTATTGTAAGGGCTGATGGTATGGATACAAGAGTGTTAGGTACTAAATTTAATGTACGTTCATATAAAACGGAGGATCGTCATGTAACCTTGGTACAAGGAAAAGTACAGGTGACGAATATGAACAGTTACAAATCCGTTATGCTTCAACCAGGTCAGGACCTGACTTATACAGAAACCGGAGAAGAGAAAATATCAAATGTGAATATAGCCACTTATACAGCCTGGACAGAAGGAATGTTTTATTTTGATGATGCGCCATTGGAAGAAATCATGAGCTTTTTAGGCAGATGGTACAATGTGAATATCGACTTTGAACAACAGGAACTATATAATATCAGACTAAACTTTTGGGCTAACCGCAATACTCATTTGGAAGAAGCGTTGGAATTGCTCAATAAACTGCAAAAAGTACATATAGATTATCAGAATGAAACAATTACTATAAAACATATATAACTTTACAAATACAACTCTTATGAAAAAGCAACGATTTACATTGTCTTACAAAAAGGCAACGGGGAGGGGCATGTGGATGAAAGCCGCCTTCTTATTGCTAATGTTTGTAACTGCCTTACATGGATGGGCACAGGAGTCAGACAGCAAACTGATTTCTTTAGAACTGAAGAATGTTTCATTAGGCGAGGCTTTAAAACAGTTCAGTAATGTGTCCGGCTACAAAGTGAACTTCTCTAGTGAAGATGTTAACTCTTATCGGGTAAGTGTTAGTATACACCAGTTGGCTCCTCTGTCAGCACTTCAGAAAATATTAGAAGGGAAACCTTTCGAATATGAAGTGAATCAGCATTTCATTACTATCCGTAAAATGAAAACCACTTCCACAGGTGCTGTACGAAAGGTCAGAAATATCGAGGGGCGGATTGTAGATGAAAAGGGAACCCCATTGCCAGGTGCAAACATCCGGGGAATCAGCAGCCCGTTTGGAGCTATAGCCAATGCTGAAGGATATTTTACTTGTAAGGTATTGGCAGAAACTCATACGCTGGAAGTCTCTTTTGTCGGTATGCAGACTGAAAAAATATCTATTAAAGGACGTACCAATATCAATGTGGTTATGCACGAAGATAAACAGCAATTGGGAGATGTTGTAGTGACCGGTTATCAGCGCATTAGTCGGGAACGCTCTACTGCCTCTTTCGGTTTTATAGATTCTGAACAACTGACAAGGCAGATGCATAGTGATCTGGCGTCATCCTTGGAAGGGCAAATAGCCGGTTTGCGTATGAATATTAATCCGAATAACGGTGATATGAGTCCCATCCTTCGTGGTGTAGGTACGTTCTCGCCTAATGTTGGAACAATGCCGTTGATTGTTGTGGATGATATGCCGACCGACCTGACCTTGAGTGAGATAAATCCTTATAATGTAGAGAGTATTACTGTCTTGAAAGATGCCGCTGCAGCTAGTATCTATGGTGCTTTGGCTGCGAATGGAGTTATTGTGGTCGCTACGAAGCAAGCCAAAAAAGAAGGTGCAAACGTGTCTATAAACGCTGACTGGTTTATCACTACCAAGCCGAATTTCAAGAGTTTGAATCTGGCTTCTACCAGTGAAATTATTGATTACCAAACGGCTGTATTTGATGCCAATGTAGCCGAAATAGGGAGTGCGTCGGGATATTTGTCCGGTTTTAAATCCGGATACTACAATCCTCTGTTCCAACTTTATCTGGATCGGGAAAATGGAGATGTCAGCAGTGATGAGGTAAATGCCACTTTGAACCAATGGCGCAATAATGACTATTATAAAGAATATCGAGACAATGCTTGGCGTACAGCCGTGACTCAGCGATATAATGTGAGTATATCTCAAAAGGCCGGAAATAACAATCATTATCTTTCTTTCAACTATGAGACTGACAATCAGCGTATCATAAGCAGTAAGAGTAATCGGATTTCCTTGTATTACAAGTCGAACTATGCAATTACGAGTTGGATGAATGTGAATGTCGGCGTAGACGTACGCATGGGACGTAGCTACACACCGAATACATACTATACCAGCTATGCCATACAGCAAAGGTATGAACGGATATTGGATGCCGACGGTAACCGCTATGTGTCTCCTTACGTCAATGTAGGCAACGTTTCTTACAATGGAAGTGTTGTGGGTAGTGCTGAGGGTGTTGCACCTTACAAATCGTTTGGCTTCAATGTGCTTGACGTACTGGATGAAAGTAAGACTAAATCACATGATGTCAGCATTCGTCCATTCGTTAGTTTACAGGCTCGTTTCCTGAAAATGTTTAAGTACAACTTTATGTATCAGTATGAATGGAACAAGAGCAAGAATGAACAGTTTGATTCGGAAGATTCTTACACAATACGTATGTTGCACAACAGTATGGTTGATACGGAGGGAAAAGCGCATTTGCCGCAAGGCGGTCGATATTTACAGTCGGAAATTGGAAGTAAGCGCTATACTGTACGAAACCAGATAGACTTTGACAAAAGTTGGAAAGATCATAGAGTGACTGCCATTGCCGGATTGGAATTTCGTGAAAACAAGATTCCGAAATCTACCAGTCAATTATTTTATGGCTACGATCCGCAAACGCTGACTTCCGATCAAATGAACTGGCAGGAATTTCGCGACGGTGTGGGAACCAGTGCCCTTTCCGGCAGTAGGATTACTTTGTCGGGGCTGCCCGGCACTTTAAAGGAGACCCGCCATCGTTATGCGTCTTTTTATGCGAATGCGGCATACTCTTTCCTATCCCGCTATAATCTGTCGGGAAGTATTCGTTGGGATCAAGCTGACCTGTTCGGTCTTGATATTCGTAAACAGCGTCATCCCTTGTGGTCTGTCGGTGCCTCCTGGATTCTGTCGGAAGAATCATTTATGAAAGAGATTTTCTGGTTGGATTATCTCAAAGCGCGTATGACTTATGGTATCAACGGTAACGTAGACCAAAGTTCGACCACTTATTTTATTGTCAAACAAAAGACACAGAGCAATCCTATCAAAACGACCTATCTGACGTATGAAGACGATGATTTGCCCAATCCGAAACTGCGTTGGGAAAAGACAGCTACTTATAATATAGGATTGGATTTCCGCCTGTTCAATAATGTGATTAGCGGTAGTTTGGAATACTACAACCGCCAGTCGTCCGATTTGCTTGTAAGCCGGTATATGGATCCGACTATGGGGGCAAAATCACGTAAAGTGAATAATGGCAAGATGCGTAACCGGGGTGTGGAACTTTCCCTCACAGCAAACATCGTCCGCAAGAAAGACTGGAATTTTGCTATCGATTTCAACTTTGACCATAATAAGAACAAGATGCTGAAAGTGGATCACAGCGATGCGGACAATGTGTCGTCCTTTATTATGAGTCCGCAGAACTATTTTATGGAAGGTACTAGTTATAATACGCTATGGGCTTATCGCATAGACCGTATTGAGAATGGGTATCCGGTAGCGGTGGATAAAGATGGGAATGATTTGGTGAAATTCAATGAAGACGGCACAGTAGCCAGTATTACCAGTAATTCATCGCTCAAAGGTACTGATGACTTGGTGAACCTCGGTTCATTGACCCCGAAATTCAGTGGATCGCTGGCTTTCAGACTCAATTATAAGAATTTCGATCTGAATGCTTTCTTCGTGTATGCCGGTGGCAACAAACTGCGTAACAGTGTAGTGAGCATGAATGACCAAATAGGAAGCCAGACGCTGAAAGGAATTTCCAACCGTTGGAGCGCGGATGAACCGGATGCACGAGTACGTATGTATCACGATATGCCGTCACAAGTAAAAACTTATGCGGGTACTTTTCAGGAATGGTGGCTGTATGGTGACATGAATGTGAAGGATGCCGGCTATGTGAAATTGCGTAGCTTGAGTTTGGGTTATAACTTACCACTAATGATTTGCCAGCATCTCCGTCTCAATTCGCTGAAGGTAAAGGTACAGGTGAACAATCTGTTTACTTGGTGTAAGACAGGGAGTGATATTGATCCCGAGAGCTACAATATGAATGGTGGAACACGTGGTATGGCTTCGCCTAAAACTTATTCCATCGGATTATCAACAAGTTTCTAACTATTTAAAAGACATAGGATATGCGTAAATTACTTTATATTTTGCCGATTATTCTCATAATAGGGGTTGCAGCCTGTGAGAATTATGTGGATATAACTCCCACGGGTCAGAAAACCGTGGATTCTACCCAAACTTACTACGAATTGGTGGCTTTGCCGAACCGGACTTATCATCCGATGTCTTTTGCATTGCTAAGTGACAATGTCTGGGCAAAAGAATCGAATATTATTGGCAAAGAGTATACTTCCTATGATGGAATCAATATGACGTTCAATGAGGAAGCCGACAGGAAAGAACTGAGTGACAACAATCTGTATGCAAACTGTTATACATACATCTTGCGGTCGAATATTGTGATTTCATTGATAGACGACAGCCAGGGTGACAAAGACATCAAGGAACTGGCTAAAGCGGAAGCGAAGATCATGCGTGCCTGGGACCACTTTATTGTAGTGAATACGTATGCGAAAGCCTATAATCCGGAAACGGCGGCGAATGACGGCGGGATTCCCATCGTCAGTAAATATGACTTGGAAGCTACTCCGACTAAATCGACTGTTGCCAAAGTTTATGATTTCATCATTAAGGATATAGAAGATGCACTTCCTTATTTACAGGAAGAGCCGGTGAATGTATATCATCCGTCCAAAGCGTTTGGCTATGCATTGGCCGCCCGCGTTTATCTGTTCCATCGAGACTGGAAGAAAGCGAAAGAAGCTGCGGAAGAATCGTTGAAACGAAATAGTAGCTTGATTGATTATATAGCGTTGGCAGATGCAGGCGGGCCGACCAAGGTGTCGACTTATGCTAAAGGCGGTAATCCGGAGATTTTGAACTATGCTTATATGGGAGGAACCTCTGACAACCTGGCTTACATGTATGGTATGGCAAGTCCGGAGTTGCTGCAACTTTACGGACAGAATGACGAACGTATGAACCAGTTCTTCAAAACGACCGGCAACAGTATCTATTACTTTGATGAAGGCTCCGGTGCTGCTTTGTGGGATACTTCAATTTCCTATTCCAAATTCCAGACGATGTCCGTAGGTATGCGTACTGCTGAAGTTTATCTGATTCTGGCTGAAGCCAAAGCACGGTTGAAGGACATATCGGGAGCTGTCGGGACTTTGAATTTGTTGCGGGAAAAAAGAATTAGAGGTTCGGAAGCCATATTGCCGGAACCGGCTACCGAACGTGAGATGGTGCAGGCAGTCATTGACGAACGTCGCAGGGAACTGATTTCGGGATTCAGCCGTTTTTGGGATTTGAAACGATACAATACGGAAGCTGATTATGCGAAGACAATTACCCGTAAGTTTCCGGTGGTTTCTACGGACGTTGAGCAGAAGACATATACACTGCGCCCGGATTCACGTTTGTATATCATTCCATTTCCGGTAGATGCCCGTGAAAAGAATCCGAACATAACGCTGAACACTAACGAATAAAAAAATAAAGAGAAAAGCGATGCGAAAAAACTTAATGATGGCGGCATACATACTCCTTACACTGCAATGTGTTGGAGTGTATGCCAGTGGTAAACTTCCGCTGGAGTACGGAAACAAAAATCTGGTAGTTCATGAAGATACGGTCAAGAAAGACACTGTCAAGAAGGCTACCGCTTACGAGAAACTTTTGAAAGATGGAGGAAGTGAATGTGAGGGTATGTTTACGATTCGTCACATCAAAGATGACTGGTATTTTGAAGTTCCGGATTCTTTATTGGGGCGATTGTTATTGGTTGTTACCCGCTTTAAAGCTGTTCCACAAGGATTTAAAATGCTTAGTGGAGAAGAGGTGAATCGAAGTGTGGTTTATTGGGAACAACATAACGATAAAACTCTCTTTTTACGTGAATATGTGCAGTCACAGTTTGCCCGCCCGGGTGATAAGATAGCGGAGGCGTTGAAGCAGTCTACTGTAGATCCGGTTATCGGTAAGTTTGATGTCATCGGTAGAAATCCGGAGACCCAGGCACAGCTCGTCAACGTCTCCAAGTTCCTTTTAAGTGATAATAAGACCTGTGGCTTTACATCAAGTGACCGTTCTATTCTTGGCATTGGTTCTTTAGTCCAGGATCGTACATTTATGGATACTATAAAGACCTATCCTATTAATGTGGAAGTAGTAACTTTGCGTACTTACAACATAACTTCCGGCAAATTGCCGGCTGCGGCAACAGGATCAGTGACAGTGAAACTGAATACCAGTATGGTAATGTTGCCTAAAGAGCCGATGCAGCCGAGACTGGCAGATGAACGGGTTGGCTTTTTTCAGAATCCGGTGACAGAATTCTCTGATGAACAGCAGGTCACATTGCGTGGGGCCATCATTCAGCGTTATCGGTTGGAACCGAAAGACCCGGAACGTTATCGTCGGGGACAACTCTCTGAACCGAAACGCCCTATTGTATACTATATAGACCCGGCGACACCCAAGAAGTGGATTCCTTATCTTAAAGCCGGTGTGAACGATTGGAATGTTGCTTTTGAAGCAGCCGGATTTAAAAATGCCATTATCGCCAAAGAGTGGCCGGACGATCCCACAATGAGTTTGGATGATGCACGTTATAGCGTATTGCGTTATCTGCCTTCGGAGACAGAGAATGCCTATGGCCCGCGTATTGTAGATCCGCGTAGCGGAGAAATAATGGAAAGTCATATCTGCTGGTATCATAACGTGATGAACCTACTTAAGAAATGGTATATGGTGCAGTGCGGACCTTTGGATAAACGTGCGCAATCAATGACATTTGATGACAAATTGATGGGAACTTTGATCCAATTTGTCTCTTCACACGAAGTAGGGCATACACTCGGCTTGCGTCACAATATGGCTGCCAGTTCAGCTACACCGGTAGAGAAGTTACGGGATAAAGCTTGGGTGGAAGCAAACGGACACACAGTATCAATCATGGATTATGCACGATTCAATTATGTGGCACAGCCTGAAGACCGGATTTCAGAAAAAGGACTTTTTCCTCGTATAGGCGATTATGATAAATGGGCTATAAAATGGGGATATCAATATCGTCCGGAATTTAAAGATCCTTTTATGGAGAAAGTGGCATTGCGTGCTGAAGTCACAAAGAGACTTCAGAGTGACCACCGGCTGTTATTTATCGGTGATGAAGGGAAAGGAGCCGATCCGCGTAGCCAAAGTGAAGACTTGGGTGACAATAATATGAAAGCCAATGAATATGGTATAAAGAATCTGAAAAGGGTGATGGAAGATATAATGACTTGGACGGCACAACCTGATGGTCAGTATGATGACTTGAATACGATTTATAAATCAGTCCGTGCTCAATATATGAAATATACATTGCATGTACAGAAGAACTTAGGTGGGCGGTATACTAATAATTTGCCGGGACAAAATCCTCACGATTATCTGCCGCGTAGTGTGCAGAAGGAAGCTGTAGAGTGGTTGGGACGGAATTTACTTGTGGCTCCGCTTTGGCTCTATCCGGATAAGGTGGTGAGTTGTACAGGAGTGAAGGCTGTGGATGAAATTCGCGACCGTCAAAGTTCTATTGTGGCTTTATTACTAGCGCCGGGAATGTTGCAGAATTTGTATTCGGCTTCAATGTGTGCTTCAGATCCTTATCCGCTTGAGGAATATCTGAATGATGTATTTGCTACAGTGTGGAAACCATTGGATGATTCCAATGAACTGGAAAATAATTTCCGTCGTCAGCAGCAGCGGACTTACCTGGGATTTGTTGAACGTATGATGAATCCTGGTAGTAAAGATGCCGGAAATGTAAATACAACGGTTAATCGTTCTGACATTCTGCTCTTTGTAGAAATGCACTTAGATAAGATTGAAGAATATGTGAAACAACAACTCACTGTTTATAAGGAAGGAGATTTTAATTATAGACACTATACAGCTTTGCTACGAAATATCAAGAAAGCAAAAGAAGGATATTATGGAAAAGATGCTGATACGCGGTCTTCTGATAAATAGCTTTGAGGAAAACGAAGAATAGAAAAAAATAGAAAAGTAGAACAGATTTTCTTGTATATATAAACTCTCTCTTTTTACTTTTACAGACTTACTCTTCTCTAATGATAACCTTGCTTTGATGAATCATCATCCATAATGCAAGCTTAGAATTAGAGGAGGGTATTTTTTTATATCCCTGATTACTGCATCCCGCTTCTTTGTAGAAAGAATCATTATTTCTGGGTATTGACAACTATTTATTTTCTAGTGAACTTTGTGAAGAAACAATCTGTTGTATATATAAAAAGAAGAAAGGAGAATTTTAGAAATGAAAAAGATAGTATTACTTCGTCACGGAGAGAGTGCATGGAATAAAGAAAATCGTTTTACGGGCTGGACAGATGTAGATCTGACAGAAAAGGGAGTTGCCGAAGCTGAAAAAGCCGGAGAGACATTGAAAGAATATGGTTTCAATTTTGATAAGGCTTATACTTCCTATTTGAAGCGTGCGGTGAAAACCTTGAACTGTGTTCTCGATAAGATGAATCTGGACTGGATACCTGTAGAGAAAAGCTGGCGCTTGAATGAAAAGCATTATGGTGAATTGCAGGGATTGAATAAAGCCGAGACTGCCGAGAAATATGGAGAAGAACAAGTGCTAGTGTGGCGTCGTAGCTATGATATAGCTCCCCATCCTCTTTCAGAAAGTGATTTGAGAAATCCCCGTTTTGATTACCGTTATCATGAAGTACCCGATGCGGAGTTGCCTCGTACTGAATCGTTGAAAGATACCATTGAACGTATTATGCCTTATTGGGAAAGTGATATATTTCCTAGTCTGAAAACAGCTCATACGCTGTTGGTGGTCGCTCATGGCAATAGTTTGAGAGGCATCATCAAGCATCTAAAAAACATCTCCGATGAAGATATTGTCAAGCTGAATCTACCTACGGCTGTGCCTTACGTATTTGAGTTTGATGAAAACCTGAACGTTGCTAATGACTATTTCCTGGGAAACCCGGAAGAGATCAAAAAACTGATGGAAGCAGTAGCCAATCAGGGAAAGAAAAAATAGAAAAGTTACACATTAAAAAAAGAAGTTATGAGTAAAGTAGTAGAATTATTAAGAGATAAGGCCTGTTATTATCTGGACCACACTTGCGAAACCATTGATAAATCATTGATTCATGTTCCGTCTCCCGATACAATAGATAAAATCTGGATTGATTCGGACCGGAACATCAGAGTATTGAACAGTCTGCAAACGTTGTTGGGACATGGACGCCTGGCTAATACCGGTTATGTGTCTATACTTCCTGTCGATCAGGACATCGAACATACTGCCGGAGCATCGTTTGCCCCCAATCCGATCTATTTCGATCCGGAAAATATCGTAAAACTGGCTATTGAAGGAGGCTGTAATGGAGTAGCTTCTACCTTTGGGATTCTTGGATCCGTAGCACGTAAATATGCCCATAAAATACCTTTCATCGTTAAGTTGAATCACAATGAATTACTTTCTTATCCTAACAGTTTCGACCAAGTATTGTTTGGTACCGTTAAAGAAGCCTGGAATATGGGAGCAGTAGCTGTAGGCGCCACTATCTATTTCGGTTCGGAACAGAGTCGCCGTCAGCTCGTGGAGATAGCCGAAGCTTTTGAATATGCTCACGAACTGGGGATGGCAACCATTCTTTGGTGTTACCTGCGCAATAATGATTTCAAGAAAGGTGCTGTCGATTATCATGCTGCCGCCGACCTGACAGGACAGGCCGACCGTTTGGGAGTGACTATCAAAGCTGATATTGTGAAACAGAAACTTCCGACTAATAATGGTGGCTTCAAAGCTATCGGATTCGGAAAGATCGACGAGCGTATGTATACCGAACTTGCTTCCGAACATCCGATTGACCTTTGCCGCTACCAGGTAGCCAACGGCTATATGGGACGCGTTGGTTTGATTAACTCCGGTGGAGAATCTCACGGTTCTTCCGATTTGCGTGATGCAGTCATTACAGCTGTAGTCAACAAACGTGCAGGAGGTATGGGATTGATTAGCGGACGTAAAGCGTTCCAGAAACCAATGAACGAAGGGGTGGAATTATTGAATACTATTCAGGATGTATATCTTGATTCGTCAATAACGATTGCATAATCAGAGATGAATGGAAATAAATTATTATCTTTGACTATTAGATCGTTAACCATTAAAAATTAAGAGTATGAAATTTTTTATTGACACAGCTAATTTGGAGCAAATTCAGGAGGCTTATGACCTCGGAGTACTTGACGGAGTGACTACCAACCCTTCGCTGATGGCGAAAGAAGGTATCAAAGGAACGCAGAATCAGCGTGAACATTATATCAAGATATGTAAGATTGTCAACGGAGATGTCAGTGCCGAAGTGATAGCAACTGATTATGAAGGAATGATTCGTGAAGGTGAAGAACTTGCCGCGCTCAATCCGCATATTGTAGTAAAAGTCCCCTGCATTGCCGATGGCATTAAAGCGATCAAACATTTCACGGAAAAGGGAATTCGTACTAACTGTACATTAGTCTTTTCAGTAGGACAGGCATTACTGGCAGCTAAAGCCGGAGCTACCTATGTTTCGCCTTTTGTCGGTCGTCTGGACGATATTTGTGAAGATGGAGTAGGGCTTGTGGGAGATATTGTACGTATGTATCGTACCTATGATTACAAGACACAAGTGCTCGCTGCTTCTATCCGCAATACGAAACATATTATCGAATGTGTGGAAGTGGGAGCGGACGTTGCTACTTGTCCGTTGAGTGCTATCAAGGGTTTATTGAATCATCCGTTGACGGATTCGGGATTGAAGAAGTTTCTGGAAGACTATAAAAAAGTCAATGGTTGAGTAAGTAATGAAACTTGCAGTATATTAAAATTTTTAGGCACGGATTATTTGCTCAGGTCTTAGAATTCCGTGCCTAAAGAATATTTGTTTTTTCGGGTAGCTGCTCATTACTCTTTTTTCCGTTCCTGTTTTCTCTTCTCCTTATATTGAGTTGGCGTTTCTCCTGTATATTGTTTGAAAGCCGTACTGAAATAGCGTGAAGTAGTGAAGCCGACCTTCTCGGCAATTTCCGTGAACGACATGTCCGTACTGGTGATTAATGTGATCGCTTTCTCCATCCGGAATTTATTAATGTAATCATTGGCTCCCATATCGGTCAGAGCTTTTAGCTTATTGTAAAGGGAAGCCCGGCTCATACCTATCTCCTTGCAGATAAAAGTGACGTCCAGATTGCTGCTATCCAGATGTTCCTGAATAATTTTATTCAGTTTCAGCAGAAATGTTTCATCTGCCTGGCTGAAAGTGCTCTCTTCCGGCGCAGGGACTAATCCTGTATTCAAATATCTTTTCTTGATAGATTCGCGGTTTTTCAATCGGTTGCGAATGATTTCCATTAGCATTTCTATCTCAAAGGGCTTAGTCAGATAAGCGTCCGCCCCATTCTTGTAGCCACTCAACTGACTTTGTTTATCATCTCTTGCTGTCAGCAGAATGATAGGAATGTGACTGATCGTAATATCTTCCTTTATATTTTTGCAAAGTTCATATCCATTCATTCTCGGCATCATCACGTCACTGACGATAATATCCGGAGCATGATTTCTGGTCAGTTGAAGGGCTTCCACACCATCGGAAGCAATCACTACCCGTTTGAAATATTCTCCCAGTGACTTTTTCAGAAAATCCGTCAAATCCGGATTGTCATCCACCACTAGAATACTGTAAGGACTCGTATCGAACGTATTTTCCTCCGGTAACAGTTCTTTGCTATCATCGTTCATCAATTCGTTTAGATATGCTTTCGGCTGACAGACGATCTCTTCCGATTGTTGTCTCAAGGGTAGTTCAAAGAAGAATGTTGCACCAGCTTCCTGATTATCCCGTGCACCGATGGAGCCTCCGTGTAGTTCTACCAGAATCCTGGAATAAGATAATCCGATACCTGTACCGCTTTGCTCTCCTGTACCTTGATAGAAGCGGGTGAAGAGCTTCTTTGTATTTACTTGTTTCAATCCGTTTCCCTGATCTATGATGGAGATACGCACGCTGTTTTTTTCGGAAAGAAACTCCGATGTAATTGTTATTTCTGCATCTTGTGGACTGTGTTTTAAGGCATTGATAAGCAGATTGCTTAGAATAATCTCACACTTATCTTTATCGAAACTTACAGTATTGATCTGTGGGTCAAGCTGATAGCGGATACGGACGTTTTTAGCTTCACCTTCGCTGACGAAATCTTGGGATACATGTTCAATCCATTGATTGAGAGCATACGGCTGTATCTGCAATTTACTTTCCCCAACCTCCATTTTGCGTACATCGAGTACCATATTAATAAGGTTTTTCATTCGCTGTGACTGGCGATAGATTGCTTTTATAGGTAAATATTGTGTATCTTCGGCAGAAAGCGATTTCAGTATCCGGCTAAGCGGTGCGTGTATGAGCGTTAAAGGTGTGCGCAACTCATGACTGATATTAATAAGGAAACGTACTTTTTCTTCATATACCTGTTGTTCATGTTCCTTCATTGCCCATTTCAGTTTTTCTTCCTTACGCCTTAGAGTTCTTCGGAAAGTTTCAATAATAGCGGCAGCAGTAAGAACGGTACAGCTAAGAATAAACCACCATGTCCGATACCAGGGAGGGAGAATGGTTAGTTCCAGTACTTCCTGACTGGGAATCCAACTGCCATCTTTAGCTGTACATGAAGCCATAATCTTATAACTTCCCGGAGGAAGTGAACGTATAGCCAGTTCGGGATTGTATGATTCGATTTGCTGGTCATTCAGCCCTTCTATCTGGTATCTGTACACTTTCTGTCGGAAAATGTCCTTCTCTTTCGACATGATCCGGATAGTGATATTACTGTTCCAGGGAGCGGAGATCCCTGTTGGGCGATTGGTTAATTCGTTATTCACGGATTCTCCATTGATGATGACATCGGATAATTGGAGTTGGGGAAGTTCAGAAGTTGTTAATGGTATTTTGCAGTTAATGTGCAGTAAACCTTTTACTCCACCCATATAGACGTCTCCCTGCATACTTAACAGGCGGGGTTTGGAAAGATATTCGTTCTGGATTACGCCGTCTGATTCGCCGAATAGAACGAACTTTTTTTCTTTGATAAGCCAAGCGAAAAGCATACTGTCAGCTCCTATCCATACTTTTCCTTGCTGGTCGCATACGATCAAAGTGATTTCACTAAATAGAGAGGTCGGGATCGGAGTCTGTATTTTGGTGGCGGGATTGTAGTGTACCAATCCGTAATTGTTCCCAATCCAGAAGTTTCCCTCTTCGTCTCTTGAAACGGAGTTGATGGTCGTGTCTTTCCAGCATCTGTATAGGGCTTTCAGCCGGTTTGTATGGTTGTCCAGTTCATATATGTGCTTCGTATCATTTAGATAAGTGGTGTTCCTATAATTGCCGATTGGCAGGAGAGCACCGATAATATCTTGTTCTTCCTGTTCTATAGCCGTACTGAAAGTACGTGTATTCAAATCATATATATAGATATGTTCTCCAAGGAACAGAATGCTGTGATGAGTGTTCCGGAGTAGATTTACAGCCTTGCCTCGATTGCATAAGAGTGCTGTTGTTTCAGCGTCGACAATGGTGAAAGGTTGTTTTTCTCCAGTTGCCGGATTGAAAATAAATACCCCTTGTGAGAAAATAGAAATTAATAATTTACCGGGAGTAAACTGACAGATAGAGGCAACTTTGTCTTCCCAGGTTGAGGGATAATGAGTAAATTTCTCTGTGAGCGGATTAAAGTTGTTGATACCTCCTCCGTCCGTGCCTACCCAGATTTGATCTTGAGATTCCTGGAAAAGACTTAGAACGGTATTGTTGCTAAGTCCCCGGTCGTTGCCGGGTGGTACGTCTGTATATGTTTTCATGGAAACTTCCCGGATGCTGATTAGTCCGTTGCGGATGCTGCCTGCCCATATATTGTTGTTGTGGTCGTTGTATAGGCATAAGATAGAGTTGGCGGGAAGTGAATAGTTGTCACTTCCGGGCACATGTTCCAGCAGAGAAAAATGTCCGGTTTCCGGGTCGAGAATATTAATGCCTCCTCCGTCTGTTCCAATCCAGATTTCTCCTTCCCGTTCGGCGAGACTTAGTACAACATTGTTACTTAGAGAAGAGTTGTGGGTAGTATATGTAGCCAGTAGTTTACCGTCGTGTGTCAGGCAGTTCAGCCCTCCGTTGTAAGGGGCTACCCAGATTCTTTTTTGTGAGTCTATGAGTACGTTCATTATTTCCTTTCCGCAATCGAAAGGAGGACGGCGGCATTTTCCGGTATTCAGGTCGAGCAGGAGTAGTCCTTGCCAGCGACTACAACAAAGTAATGTTCGTTTATCCCATAGACTTAGCAGAGTCACATTATAATTGGGCTCTAGGTCAAACGTTTGCAGGAGGCGGAAAGTGGCATCCTGATAATTATAGAAAAAGATTTTATTTTTCGAACCGAATAACACTCCATCATCAGTCAGGCAGACGGAATAGGCGATGATATTATTTCCTGTTTCATCAGTCGGTATAAGAAAGTCATCGCTTTGCCGCTGATAACGTGCCACTCCCTTATCTGTCAGAATCCATATATTGTTTTGTACATCTTCTATCAGCTGGTAGATTAAATTGTGAGGAATGGAATGAGGGTTGTTTGACTGATGGACATACTTTTAAGTTCATGTCCGTCATATCGTCCCAGTCCGGAGCGGGTTCCAATCCATACAAAACCTTGTTCATCCGTTAAGATGCATCGTACGGTAGAAGGCAGTCCGTCTTTTAGTGAGATTTGCTTATAGTAATAATGACCGGCTTGAAGAGGGGAGATGCCGATAAACAGTGTGATAAATGCGATGCATAGTAGTAAAAAGGTCTTTCTTCTCATGAGATTAGGTCAGTTAAACTAAAACAAAGATAATACATTCGGATGAATGTTTGTTGAAAAGCAAACTTATTTTGTATTCCTTCAGGTAAAAGAGTTATATATAGTTACTTTTTTCGGGGCACGTGTAAAAACCTGTGTTTTCGTTTGTTATTTTTTGCTATAAAAA
>ENA-OWPD01000565-OWPD01000565.1-human-gut-metagenome-genome-assembly--contig:-NODE-565-length-41611-cov-9.908172_pt1 | contig 41611 bp, 43 predicted proteins | sample MGYA00248262_ERZ651842 | MGnify/ENA primary metagenome ERZ651842 (study PRJEB26924, sample SAMEA4378253) | human gut metagenome | biome: human gut; feature: human-associated habitat; material: faeces... | reverse complement strand
ACCGTATCTTTACGGTGACGAAAAGCTATCTTCATCACGAGATGGACAGAGGGGCGAAAGCCGCAGGCGTGAAGCGTATCCGCATTCACGATTTGAGACACAGCCATATCAGTTTGCTGATCGATATGGGATTTTCGGCGGTGGCGATTGCCGACCGTGTAGGACATGAAAGCATTGAAATCACTTATCAGTACGCCCATCTGTTCCCGTCCAAACAGACGGAGATGGCGGAGCGATTAGACGATTTAGGGAAAGGAGATTTTGAAAATGTCAGCTAAGAACAGAGACAACAAAAACCGTTGGAGAAATATCACGGTGGGATTTCGGGTATCGCCCGAAGAAAATGAACGCATTAACAAAGCAGTCGCCTTATCGGGACTGCCGAAGCAGGAATACTGCTATCGCCGCTGCCTCGATCAGGATGTGGTGGTGCAGGGCAACCCGAGGGTGTATAAGGCTCTGAAACAGGAGCTTGCCGCCGTCCTTATAGAGTTACAGAGAATTGAAGCTGGAAACGGTGTAGATGAAGAACTGCTCAATGTCATTGAACTGATTTCCGTCATTCTCAGAGGATTGAAAGGAGAGGAACAGAATGAATAAGCAAAAAGAAATGACCGCCCGAACATCATCTGTTGGCGCAGATGATAGGCAGTCACTCCATGTAACTAATTACAGTATAACCAATCAAAGCGGAAATATCAATGCTTTTCTTCTGAAAGGCGGTGGCATAAATGGCTGAACTTAAAATTATCAGTATGGATGAAGTTCAGAGCAAGGAAGTAAATTGGCTCTGGTATCCGTATATCCCATACGGGAAAATCACAATCATTCAGGGCGATCCCGGCGAGGGCAAAACAACTTTGGCTTTGAGGCTGGCGGCGCTTCTCTCAAAAGGAGAAGCGCTGCCCTATGACGATACTGAGCGTGAACCTGTAAAAATTATCTATCAAACTGCCGAGGACGGACTGGAAGATACCATCAAGCCGAGGTTGGAAGCGGCTGAGGCAGACTGTACGCAAATCAAAGTCATAGACGAATCGGAAGCCGCACTCAGTATGCTGGATGAAAGAATTGAAAAGGCAATCATAGAAGTCGGTGCAAGGGTGGTAATCCTTGACCCGATACAGGCATATGTGGGAGCGAATATCAATATGAACAACGCTAATGAAGTCCGTAATGTGATGGCACAACTCGGACGAATCGCAGAAAAATATGATTGTGCCATTCTGTTGGTCGGTCATATGAACAAGGGCAGCGGAAATAAATCTTCTTACCGTGGGCTTGGCTCCATTGACTTTCAGGCTTCGGCAAGAAGCGTCCTGATTGTCGGGAGAATCAAAGACAAACCACAGGTCAGAGTGATGGTGCAGGACAAGTCCTCTCTTGCTCCAGAGGGCGAAGCGATTGCTTTTGAGCTGGACAAGGAAAACGGCTTCAGCTGGCTCGGCCATTATGATATTTCGGTGGACGATCTATTAAGCGGAATTCCAAAAGAAAAGAAATCCGAGCAGGCGGAAAATCTTATCCTTGAATATCTTTCAAAAGGCAAATATCCGCAGCAGGCATTGCTGAAAAAAGCACAGGCGGTAGGTATTTCCAAGCGTGTGCTGGACGAGGCGAAGAAAGCGCTGAATGTCCAATCGGTTAAGGAAGGCAGTCAGTGGTACTGGCAGCTTCCCGAAAAAACGGAGTGAGGTTTTTCAAGGTTGCAACATTGCAAAGGCAGGCATATCTGCAACCTTGCAATGTTCCTTTTTCGGGAAGTGATAAAGTTTGGACGGGGTTGCAAGGGTGTCCTTTTCAAAGGACAGCCCTTGCCCCTCGGAGAGCCCACGACATCTTTGCAACCGTCAGGTTGAAAGTGTCAAAGTGGGTTACGCACTTTGAAAAAGGTGCGTAACTGCGCAGCCCCACAATATCGCAAAACGAAAGGAGTGATACGAATGCCGAAGGGAGATTTCAGCGTCGCCCGTGTGGGAAAACGAACGAGAGAAAGCGTTGGAAAGTTTGAAAGGCACATTGAGCGAAAAAATGAAAGCTATGAAAATATGAATGTTGATCTGTCCCGCACGCCGATGAATGTTCACTTTCAAAGCTGCGGCGAGCTGACCTACAACGAACATCTGGACAGGCTGATTGCGGACGGGACGGTATCCTTAAAGGGGCTGAAAGCAGACGCAACGGTCTTTAACGAGATGATTTTGGATGTGAATACCGACTACTTCGAGAGAAACGGCGGTTATGATTTCGCCTGCCGTTTCTATGAAGAAGCGTTCCATTTTGCAGAAAAGTTGTATGGGAAAGACAATATTATTTCCGCAGTTATGCACGCTGACGAACTGAATATCGCTATGACCGAAAAGTACGGAAAGCCGGTTTATCACTATCATCTGCACATTATGGCGCTGCCCGTGGTGGATAAAGAGGTGCGCTGGTCGAAGCGCTGTAAAGATCCGGCGCTGGTGGGAACAGTGAAAGAGGTAATTCATCAGGTCAGCCATTCAAAGAAATGGAAATCGGAAAAAGCGCTGGACGAAAACGGAAATCCCATATTGAATAGCAACGGGAAACCTGTCTATCACACCTCATATAGTATTTTACAAGATAAATTTTACGAATATATGAAGGACGCAGGATTTGAGGGCTTTGACCGTGGCGAGCGAGGAAGTACGGCAGAAAATCTGACTTCGCTGGGGTACAAAATCCAGCAGGACGAAAAAAGGCTGGCGGATATTGAACAGAAGATCGCCGCTGAACAAGTCCGATATAACGATAACCACAAGGCGTTTATGACTTTTGCGGAGATTGACAGCTCAGGTAAAAAGTCCTTCACGGGCAAATATACGGTATCGGCTGAGGACTACGAAAAGCTGACAACGCTGGCAAAGCGCAGTTATTCGGCGGCATCTGAAGCGCAGCGGCTGAAAGAGGAAAATGGTAGACTGTCCCGTCAAATATGGTCGCTGCAAAGCGAGGTTTCAAAGCTAAGAACTGCGCTACGGGAATTGACCGAAAAGTGCAGACCGTACCTTGAGGCGTTAAAGATTGCGCCGCAAAAGGTCAAGGAGTTTATCAGCGGTATTCTTGAAAAATTCAAAAAGCAGGAAAAAAGTATTTATTACGAGCCGATTTCGGCTCGTGAGCAACGGTCAACAGGGCGTGAAAAACGCTCTAAAAATATGGATTACGAAAGGTAGGAAAAGACAATGGCAAAGACGATTTTTGAAGAAATGGGCGGCGCTTATATACGGCAGGGAGATTATTTCCTCCCTTGCCTGTCCTTGCCCGCCGAAAAAGAAAACAAGTCTGTTGGCGTATGGGGGCAGCGGCATTTGCGTTATCTCAAACAGCACCGCAAGGTGCTTTACACCAACCTGCTCACAAGCGGTAAGCTGAACAGTTATCTTGCAGATATTGAAAAGCAGGCTGAAGATATGTTTCTTCGGCTGGTAGAGCAAATGGCGGAGCGTGAAGGTGTGACTGAGCAGCTAAAGACGGAAAATCAGATGGAATGGATTGGCAGGATGAATAATATTAGAAATAGAGCTACGGAAGCTGTAAATACAGATTTAATCTACACATAAAACTATGCTGAGCGCAGCTACGAAAGTGAGCCGTGCTCGGCGTTTTTTATTAAAACGGCAACTTGTCATCGTCTGTCGTATCAATGTCTTCTGCTATTCCTAATACATTTTTTGCACGAAATAAAAGATGATCATATGTTGTGTTCCGGAGGTCCCTTTTTGATAATCCTTAATATCTTTGCCAACGGATTTTAAGGCTTGAGCATAACTAAATTCGCCACTTTCAGTGTTACCGATATGGTATTTGTCACCTATTTTATTTATAATTTCAAACCTGTTCATAATATCCTCCTAAATCACATCCACTCGCCATTGGCGGCAGACCATTTTTCAGTAAGTGTTTTTCCTCCAACTGCCGCTATAAACGGCTGTTCAAGAAAATTCTGTATTGTTTTCAAAACGGTACTGTAATCGTCCGTCTTGGTATTGATCTTGCGGACAAAGGCTTTCCATTTCTTCTGCATGGCAGCATCATCGGCAAAGCTTATGACCTGCTTGAATTGCTCCGGCGAGAAGCTGTGTTCACGGTTTGAAAAGGTCTTTTTGAGTGCTTCAGTAAGCACTCCGCCATCAAAATCAAACTTGTTGGCGATATAATAAATATCGTAGTAATCCTTCATTCGGCTGGAAAACTCCATCAGGCTCAAAATAGCGTCGAGTTTCTCCGCAACGGTGGTTTCAACCGAGTAGGTGTTTACCGTTGGTGATTCAAAATCTGGAAGCTGCGTTGGTATCTGGCGCTTTTCCTGTTTCGGAACAATGACATCTCCTACGCCAAAGTCAATACTGAACGGCGTTCTTGTATTTTTGATACGGGCAACGATAGATGCACCGATTCCCGCATACTTTTTAGCGATGGCAATAGGCGCAACATCCTTAATCTCAAAGGTTACAAAATCATTGCCGGTAGGGACTGTTATGATTTCTTCCAGAAGAGACTTTAATTGTTCCGGCGTGTTTGGTACCTGCCGAAGCAAAAAGTCCACATCCACCGTTACCCGACTGTCAAAGTCGGTCAAGGAATAAAGAAACAGCCCGCCTTTCAACACAAGATTTTCAGCATATTTGGATTTCTCCAAACGACGGAGAAATTCTTCTTGACAAAAAAGCTGCAAGCAGAGCTGATAATTCCTGCCGCTTTCAGCAGCTCTATTTTTCAGCCGTGCAAGCACGGAAGCAGCAATATCAGCCATTGAGCAGCACCTCCATCACATCCATCAATTTTTTATAAACCCGCATTTTCTTTGCGTAACTGGAAAGATTGCTCAGGTTCTTCTTTTTATCGGCAGCATAGGCATTGAGCGCCTTATTAAACATTTCGTTGTCCAGCTTTGTGCGGTATTTGAAACAGTCGCAAATGGTGCGCTCCCTATCATAAACAGCAAGCTGCACTCCATTAAAATCCCCACTTGTTTTTCCGATTTCAAACAAGGTAGGCTGTACAAAATATACCTTTGTCGCAAGAGAGTCAATTTTCAGTTTTGTCCGTGAAAAAGTGCGGGGAACAGCAATCGACCATTGTCTCGGCGCAAAGTCGTTGTAACCGTAATAAAACAGCGCCGATTCCACGCAGACAATGCTTTCGGGAAGGAGAGAGACAAGCACCTGTTCTTCCTTTATATCTTCCTGCTCAGCGAGTTGGTAATAGCCATGTCTGACACGCTCGACATAACCCTCTTTGCATAGATTGGCTACATCATAGTTGGTAAGTCCTTCGGCAACAAAATCAGCGGTTTTCGCTATGCCGCCGTTATTTTTTATAATCTTTTTTACGGTTTCCATTTTGTCCATTTATTCACCAACTTTCAAACCACAGGTCACTGAAACTGTGTTCGGAAAGTATTATACCATAGAAGCGCCCCGATATCAACAATTTTTAAAACACAGATATAAAATATTGTGAAATTAAAATTTGAAATTTTATTGCAATATAACTTGAAATCTGCTACAATATCTTCGGAGAAGATGGTATTGCTCCATGCTAAGGCAGGCAAGTGTTATCACCCCTGATAACAAACTGATAACATTAGCCCATATAGGCAGGATAATATGGATACATCAAATAATCAAAAGCACCACGAATACGACAGAGAATAATCTCTAAACAAAATCGATTAGGCTTTGTCGAGTGGGAATAGTAAGCCCCGCCGCCTCTCATAAGAAACCATATAATCACAAACATAAAAGCTGGGAATCCTGAAATACAGGAAGCCCAGCTTTTTCCATTGATATTTATATGCCAATAATATTTTGTCAAGCTGAAAATGAGATAAATTTTAAAAAAGTATAAAATTAACTAAAATTCTCTAAAAACTAAATAAATAATTATTGAATTTATGGGTAAAGTATGATAAAATAAAAACAATCTATAAAAATTCCTTTTTCTGCCAGCGCAGGTATAGATTTTTTCTTTATGAATAATGTAGTACCATGCTGGAGGAATCAGGAAAACTCCAGGGAGATTCTGTGAGAGCGCGAAAGCGCAGGACAGATATAAGCGTCCATAAAATCTTCCATGCTCACAGGCAAAAGGGAGGCATACTATCCCATCTTTGATGGGTGTCCCTATTGTATGTTTACATCCCGCTCTTTGGAGCGCTGATTACATCAGCACAAATATGAATGCCGCTATATGCGGCCAATTAAATGTATAGGGGGAATTAGGAATGGACGTTATTACAAATCTCGTAGCAAAAGGTAACAGTTTTCTCTGGAGTTTTCTGTTGATTGTTCTTCTGTGCGGCACCGGAATTTATTACACGATCCGCCTGAGGTTCATCCAGGTGAGAAAGTTTGGTGAAGGCTGGAAACTGGTATTCGGGCACCTCAGCCTTAATGGTGAGAAGCACGAAAAAGGTGAGATGACACCGTTCCAGTCAATTGCAACCGCAATTGCAGCCCAGGTTGGTACCGGTAACCTGGCAGGTGCAGCCACTGCACTTTTAGGAGGCGGACCTGGTGCTATCTTCTGGATGTGGGTAAGTGCGTTCTTTGGTATGTCAACCATTTATGCAGAGGCAACTCTGGCCCAGAACTTTAAGACTGAGGTAAATGGTGAGGTTACCGGCGGTCCTGTTTATTACATAAAGGCAGCTTTTAAGGGCACTCTGGGCAAGGTTCTTGCAGGATTATTTGCAATCTTTATTGTGCTTGCGCTGGGATTCATGGGCAACATGGTTCAGGCCAACTCTATCGGCGCTGCATTTACAGAGGCTTTTGGGGCATTTAACATAACTATCTCTCCGGTTGTCATTGGTGTTATCGTAGCAGCCGTAGCAGCATTTGTTTTCCTGGGCGGAACACAGAGGCTGGCATCTGTTGTTGAGAAGGTTGTACCTATCATGGCAGGCGTGTATATTGTGGGAAGCTTGATTCTTATTATTATGAATATTGCTAATCTTCCTGCAGCTATTAAGATGATTTTTGTAGGCGCATTTGATCCTCAGGCAGTTTTAGGCGCAGGCGCAGGTATTGCAGTTAAAGAAGCCATCCGTTTCGGTGTTGCCAGAGGCCTTTTCTCCAACGAGGCTGGTATGGGTTCCACACCTCATGCACATGCAAGGGCTACTGCAGAGAATCCTCATAAGCAGGGACTTTGCGCTATGATCAGCGTATTTATTGATACGTTTGTAATCCTTAACCTGACTGTATTTTCCGTACTGACCACAGGCGCTCTTGAGTCTGGCAAGAATGGTACCGCTCTTACACAGGCAGCTTTCATGAGAGGATTTGGTACCTTCGGTATTGTATTCGTTGCAGTATGCCTTTTGTTCTTCGCTTTCTCTACGATTCTGGGCTGGCATTTCTTCGGCCTTATCAATGCAAAGTATTTGTTTGGCGATGGCGCAGCAAAGATTTACTCCTTATTAGTAGTGGTTTGTATCATAATCGGTTCTGCATTGAAGCTGGAGCTGGTATGGGATTTGGCGGACTTCTTTAATGGTCTGATGGTTATACCTAATGCCATGGCCCTGCTTGCCCTAAGCGGTCTGGTGGTAAAGATATGCAATAAGTACAGTGATAAATAGCATATGACGTATGAAGAATAAATAGTTTAGCAGCGGCAGCTTTTCCGGAATATCATCCGGGGGAGCTGCTGCTTTTTCTTTTCTTCTTTGTACCGAATGAAAACCTTGTTTGGAGGGAATTATTTATAGTGAAAAGAAAGCAGAAATGAGGAAATGTGAATCATGATAGACTCCATTGGAAAGATAACGCTTTACGTGAATAACCAGAATGAGGCCAGGGATTTCTGGACAGAAAAGATGGGATTCATCGTGCGCCTGGAACAGCAGATGGGTGCTGACCAGAAATGGCTTGAAGTGGGACCGGAATACGGAGGCGGGACATCCTTTGTTCTTTATGACAAAGAAAAAATGAAGACTCAGAATCCCGATGTGAATGTAGGCCATCCATCTATTATTTTATGCACCGGCGATCTGGAGAACGCCCATAGAGAAATGAAGGAAAGAGGCGTCAGAACCGGAGACATCATGAAAATGCCTTATGGCAGCATGTTTCAGTTCTACGATATGGATGGGAATGTGTTTTTGCTGAGGGAGGAAGCCCGGGTGCATTAAACTTCCGCGTACGGTTCCGGGCCCTCCCTTTAAACGGATACCGGAGCCGGGCCATGGAAGTATTCCGGCTGCCGGATGGATAGTTGGCGCGTTCATGCATGTATTTGTAAACCGGTTTAAAATGTGTTAGAATGTATAGGATTAGAGCACACAGCAATAACCGGGAAAGGATGTCTTTAGGAAAATGCAGAAGGCCAACAAAGGAGAACTGTCCAATCTGAAAAATAAACTGCTGGCAGAGCAGGTTCAGGAGCAGATATACCAGTATATACTGGAAACGCCCATAGCCGTAGGCGCTAAACTTCCCAATGAATTTGAACTGGGAGACAGGTTTGGCGTGGGAAGGAGTACCATCCGGGAAGCGGTGAAGCTTTTGATTTCCAGAGGAATTCTGGAAGTCAGGAGAGGATCCGGTACGTACGTGGTCAGCACTACGCCGGTGGACATGGACCCTCTGGGCCTGGGGGCGGTGGAGGACAAGATGGCCCTGGCCCTGGATTTGGTAAATGTACGCATCATACTGGAGCCGGGAATCGCAGAGATGGCGGCTCTCAACGCAACCCAGGAGGATGTTCTGAAGCTGAGGAATCTGTGTGACAGCGTTGAACGGAAAATAAAGATTGGAGACAGTTACATAGAAGACGACATCGCCTTCCATACCTGTGTGGCTGAATGTTCCAAGAATAAGGTGGTGGAACAGCTGATCCCTATTATTGATACAGCAGTCCTTATGTTTGTCAATGTGACCCACAAAAAGCTGACCGACGAGACCATCATGACCCACCGGGCCGTGACCGAGGCTATTGCGGAGCACGACCCTATCGGTGCCAAAACCGCCATGATGATGCATATGACTTTTAACAGGAATATGATCCGGCAGCTGATGAAGGATGGACGTGAGGCGTAGGAGCGTGCCGGTAGTGTGACAGCAGTGCGGTAGTGTGGCAGCAGTGCTGGAATGTGGTAGCAGTGCGGGATGTGACGGCAGTGCGGAATGTGACAGCAGTGCGGGATGTGATGGCAGTGCGGAATGTGACAGCAGTGCGGGATGTGACGGCAGTGCGGGAATGTGACGGCAGTGCGGGAATGTGACAGCAACGTGAGAGCATAAGAACCATGCAGAAGTATGGTGGTAATACGGACATGGAAGAAAGACAGACCTGATAAATATTTATACCTGTAAGTTTTAGCAGACCCCGGAAGCAAATAAAAGGGAATACTTTGACTTATAGGTTTTTTTGTTTTGATTCATTTTAAACCAAAATACATCTGACGACTTTTGCAAGGGAATCAGAACGAAACCAGCTAAACGTGCAGAAAAATGGGGGATTCTGGAAGCAAAACAATACCGGTTTAGATATAGTGCATAAATAAATCAAATTTTTTTGACAATATAGTAGAAAACAAGTCTGATGACTTGAAAGAATAATTCAAAAATGCTACTATAAAACCATAAAGAAGTCAGACGTCAGATGTAAAGCAAAAAGAGGAGGCATTATAATGGAACTGAACAGTCAAAGAGTAAGAGCGCTGGCACCGGAGAACGACCCTTTAAAAATAGGTATGGGGTGGAAGGTGGAAGACCTGGATAAACCGCAGATTATGGTTGAGAGTACATTTGGCGACAGCCATCCGGGCAGCGCCCATCTGGACCAGTTTGTGAATGAAGCTATGCGGGGAATCGCGGATGCAGGCGGAAAGGGAGCCAGGTATTTTACCACAGACATATGCGACGGCATTGCCCAGGGACATGACGGTATCAACTATTCACTTGCGCACAGGGATATGATTGCCAATATGATTGAGATTCACGGCAATTCCACAGGGTTTGACGGAGGCGTGTTCATCGCAAGCTGCGACAAATCCGTGCCTGCCTGTCTGATGGGACTGGCAAGACTTGATATGCCGTCTATCGTGGTGACCGGCGGCGTTATGGATGCTGGCCCCGACCTGCTGACCCTGGAACAGATTGGCGCCTATTCAGCCATGTGCCAGAGAGGTGAGATTACCGAAGAAAAGCTTACCTATTATAAGCACAATGCCTGTCCATCCTGCGGAGCCTGTTCCTTCATGGGTACTGCCTCCACCATGCAGATCATGGCCGAAGCTCTGGGGCTGATGCTTCCCGGCTCAGCGCTGATGCCTGCAACCTGCGAAGATTTGAAGGAAATGGCGTATAAGGCAGGCCTCCAGGTCATGGAACTGGCCAGGAAGGGGCTTAAGGTAAGCGATATGGTGACCATGAAATCATTTGAGAATGCCATTATGGTGCATGCTGCCATATCCGGTTCAACCAATTCCCTGCTTCATATTCCTGCCATTGCCCATGAGCTGGGACTGGAGATTGACGCTGACACATTTGACCGTATGCACAGGGGGGCTCATTACCTGCTGGATATCAGACCTGCCGGAAAATGGCCGGCACAGTTCTTCTACTATGCAGGCGGTGTTCCCGCTGTGATGGAGGAAATAAAGTCCATGTTGCACCTGGATGTGATGACTGTTACCGGAAAGACCTTGGGAGAAAATCTGGAAGAGCTTAAGGCTGGCGGATTCTACGACAAGTGCGACGGATATCTGAAAAAATGGGGGCTGAAGCGCACCGATGTTATCAGGACCTTTGAGAAACCCATCGGGACAGACGGAACCGTGGCCATATTGAGAGGAAATCTGGCGCCGGAGGGTTCTGTGGTGAAACATTCTGCTGTTCCTGAGGAGATGTTTAAGGCAGTCCTGAAGGCAAAACCTTTTGACTGTGAGGAGGACGCCATTGAGGCAGTCATTTCCAGGAAGATACAGCCGGGAGATGCCGTGTTTATCCGGTATGAAGGACCTAAGGGATCGGGAATGCCGGAAATGTTCTATACCACAGAAGCCATCTCCTCTGATCCGGAGCTGGGAAAAACCATAGCGCTTATTACGGACGGCAGGTTCTCCGGGGCATCCAAAGGGCCAGCCATCGGACATGTATCACCTGAGGCAGCGGACGGTGGACCCATTGCCCTGGTGGAAGAGGATGACCTTATCAGAATTGATATACCGGAGCGCGTTCTGGAAATCATAGGCGTGAAGGGAGAGGAACTTCCCAAGGAAGAGGTAGAACGTATTCTTGCAGAGCGCAGAAAAGCCTGGAAGCCCAGGGAAGCCAAGTATAAAAAGGGCGTACTTAAAATTTATTCCGAGCATGCCGTATCACCCATGAAGGGCGGTTACATGGTCTGATTGACGGAAACTGGCCGGGAAATATTTGTGGGAAGTATGGACCGGAGCTATTGTTGAAACATGAACGAGAAATATTAGATGGAAGTATCAGCGGAAATAGGGATATTGTGTGAAATTATAGGAGGGTAATAAGTATGACAACAACAACAGCTGCAGCTCTGGATCCGACCAGACTGATTATCGCGGCCTTGGCAGGGCTGGTGATTCTGCTGCTTTTAATCATCAAATTTAAGGTGCAGGCAATGATCTCCATTCTGGTAGGCGCAGTGGCCATCGGGCTGATTGCAGGCATGCCCTTTACGGATATCATAAGCTCTGTAAATGAAGGAATTGGAAGTACTCTTAAGGGAATCGCCCTGCTTGTGGGTCTGGGCTCCATGTTCGGTTCCATATTGGAGATATCAGGAGGCGCTCAGACACTGGCAGTCACCATGGTAAAGAAATTCGGCGACAAGAAGGCTGCCTGGGCTTTGGGAATCACGGGACTTGTCATAGCCATGCCGGTATTCTTCGATGCGGGACTCATTATTCTGATTCCTCTTGCCTTTTCTCTTGCAAAGAGAACCAAACGCTCCTCCCTGTTCTATGCCATTCCCCTGCTGGCCGGTCTGGCGGTAGGCCATGCATTTATTCCGCCCACACCGGGGCCCGTGCTGGTGGCTACCATGCTGGGCGTGGACCTGGGCTGGGTCATTATGGTAGGTATTGTGTGCGGTATTTTTGCCATGATAGTGGCCGGTCCCATATGGGGGACTATCTGCGGAAACAAGTACGAGATACCGGTTCCGGAACACATTGCCAACCAGGAAGATTTTGACGAATCAAAGCTTCCAAAGTTCGGGACAATCGTGGGAATTATTTTGATTCCGCTGGTTCTTATTATCCTGAATTCCATTGCAAAGGTGGTTCCTGCCCTTGCCTCTGTACAGCCGGTGTTAGGATTCCTGGGTGAGCCGTTTGTGGCTCTCACCATAGCGACGGTTGTGGCTATGTTTCTTCTGGGATACCGTCACGGATACAGCAACGAGGAGCTGGAAAAGGTACTGACAAAGTCTCTGGAGCCTACGGGCCTGATTCTTCTGGTAACGGCCTGCGGCGGCGTGCTGCGGTTCATGCTGCAGAATTCCGGTCTGGGTGATGTGATTGGCAATGCAGTGTCATCTGCCTCTCTTCCGATTGTGGTAGTGGCTTTTGTGGTGGCTGCTCTGGTGCGTATTTCTGTTGGGTCTGCTACAGTTGCTATGACCATGGCAGCCGGCATTATCGCGGCCATGCCGGAAATTGCAACCCTGTCCCCTCTGTACCTGGCCTGTGTCACAGCGGCAGTGGCAGGAGGAGCAACGGTGTGCTCTCATTTTAATGATTCCGGCTTCTGGCTTGTGAAATCACTGGTGGGGCTGGATGAAAAGACTACCCTTAAGACATGGACTATCATGGAGACGCTGGTGGGCGGTACGGGATTTGTAGTGGCTCTTATTATATCCTTCTTTGCATAGCAGCGGTTAGGAGATGTCATTACATACTGAAATTAAGATGTGAATTGATATTTTTATAGATTTAGCATTTCATGAGTTGGGATTAAAAGGGGAGACAGTCTTTGGGCTGTCTCCCTTTGACTGTATAAGCGGACTTAAAGCAGTATAGACTGCTGTATAACAGCCAGATCATCCGATCCATTTGGCAGATTTTCTGTATGTATCCTATAGGGGGTTAGCCGGGATATCCATCTTAAATTATTTCCACTGAATTCCTATTGACTTTATTGTGAAAAAATGATAAAAACTATTTACATTTAACAATCTATGTGGTAGTATTATATATGTAACCGGTTACAGATTATGCTGGCATGGTTACAGGAAAAAGAGAGGGGAAGGGTCATGAACATTAAAGAAATTGCACGCCGGGCAGGCGTCTCTTCCGCTACGATTTCCAGGGTTCTCAATAATTCAGGATACGTGAAAGAGGAGACCAGGCAAAAGGTACTTAGGGCAGTGGAGGAGTATAATTATGTACCCAGCGCCATCGCCAGAAGCCTGAGCATTCAGGACAGCTTAAGCGTGGGAACCATCATCCCGGATATTGAGAATGAGTTTTTTTCCAAGGTTATAAGCGGAATCAGCGAAGTGGCTGAATCGTACCATTATAATATTGTTTTTCTGGGAACCAATGAGACGTTGGACAAGGAACATGATTTTTTGAAAATCGTGGAAAGCCAGAGACTGAAGGGCGTAATCATAACGCCGATTTCAGAGACAGATACGGTTACCAGGGATTACCTGCTCCGATTGGAGGAGTCCGGCATACCGGTGGTGCTGGTGGACCGTGATGTGAAAGGGGCCCAGTTTGACGGCGTATTCGTGGACAACCAGAAGGGATCCTATGACGGAGTGATGGAGTTAATAAAGGCAGGCCATGAGAGGATTGCCATTATAACCGGCCCTGAGACCTCCAAGCCGGGTAAGGACCGGTGCCAGGGCTATCTGCAGGCCATGGAGGACAGCGGACTGGCTGTTCCTGAGGAATACGTTGCCTGCGGCGATTTTAAGATTGCCAAGGCATACGAATGTACCGGACGGCTTTTGGGACTTGCGCAAGCGCCCACAGCCATCTTTACATCCAACAACCTTTCCACTCTGGGATGTCTTAAGTATCTGACGGAACACAAGGTTAAGATAGGAAGGGACATTTCACTGATGGGATTCGATGACATTGACGCCCTGCGGATGATCGATTACAGGATATCCGTGGTGGACAGGGATGCCAGGGAACAGGGGCGGGAAGCCATGAGACTTCTTCAGGAGTGCTTTGAAGATTCAGGAAAGAGCCGTCAGAGAGGAAAGCGGATTACCATTCCCTACAAGGTAATCCTGCGGGGTTCAGAACACAGGAAAACAACCTGACAATCCAGTCAGATTGTTTTCTGCACAAATCTGTAACCGGTTACACAAAAATGCAAAGCCTATCATATTTTTTTACAGAAATGTGTAACCGGTTACAGAAAATACATAATACAATTTCAACCTGTAAAAGCTTCAAACGGAAAAGGAGAATGAAAATGGGAATTGAACACATGATTGACCACACGATGCTGAAGGCGGATGCCAGTAAGAATACTATCATAAGATATTGCAGTGAGGCAAGGGAACACAAATTTGCTTCTGTCTGTGTCAATACCTGCTTTGTGCCGCTGGTAGCGGAGCAGTTAAAGGGAAGCGGTGTAAAGACGTGCTGCGTGGTGGGATTCCCTCTGGGAGCCATGCTTACCAGCGCAAAGGCCTTTGAGGCTTCTGAGGCTGTAAAGGCAGGGGCAGATGAGGTGGATATGGTTATCAACATAAGCGCCCTTAAGGACGGGGACGACTCCTTTGTGGAGGAGGATATCCGGGCCGTGGTAAAAGCATCTGCGGGCGCAGTGGTAAAGGTCATCATAGAGACCTGCCTCCTGACGGATGAGGAAAAGGTAAGGGCCTGCCAGCTGGCAGTGAAAGCGGGGGCTGATTTCGTGAAAACTTCAACCGGATTCAGCACAGGCGGAGCTACGGCAGCTGACGTTGCCCTGATGCGCAGAACCGTTGGAGACAGTGCCAGAGTAAAAGCCAGCGGCGGCATCCGCACACCGGAAGACGCTGCGGCTATGATTGAGGCAGGGGCGGACAGAATCGGAGCCGGCAACGGGATTGTACTGATTTAGATTGTCTGCCGGTGGAAATATGTTGATGGAAAAATGTCGATAGGAAACTGCCGGCGCAGAATTGCCGATGGGGAGCCGGCCATAGGATTGTCATGAAGCGTGTACGGAGCGCGCCGGCAAGATGGATTAAGGAGAGAGAACATATTATGGAGCATATGGGAAAAAAAGTAACAGTATTTGGAAGCTTTGTGGTGGATTTGATGGGCAGGACACCGCATCTGCCGGCAGCAGGGGAGACAGTGAAGGGGACCGTGTTTAAGATGGGACCCGGCGGCAAGGGATTCAACCAGGGTGTGGCGGCCCACAAGGCAGGAGCGGATGTGACCATGGTGACAAAGCTTGGCCGGGACGCGTTTGCCGACATTGCCCTCAATACCATGAATGAGCTTCACATGGATACGGGAAGGGTTTTGTATTCCGAGACAACGGAGACAGGATGCGCTCTGATCATGGTGGATGAGAACAGCAGCCAGAATGAAATTGTGGTTATACTTGGGGCCTGCAATACCATTACGGACCTGGAAGTGGATTCCCTGGAGGATTTGGTGGGCCGGTCCGAATACCTGCTGACACAGCTGGAGACCAATGTGTCCTCTGTGGAGCGCATCGTGGACATCGCATACAGGAAGGGCGTCAAGGTCATTTTAAACACCGCCCCTGTGCAGCCTGTCAGTGATGAGCTTTTAGGCAAAATTGACCTGATTACCCCCAATGAGGTGGAGGCAGAGATTCTTACAGGCATCAAGGTGGACAGCGAGGAAGCGGCGGACAAGGCAGCGGACTGGTTCTTCTCCAAAGGGGTAAAGAATGTATTGATTACACTGGGGCAGCGAGGCGTATATATAAACACGGGAGAGAAAAAGGGAATCATTCCGGCTTATAAGGTGGAGGCAGTGGACACCACCGGAGCAGGGGATGCATTTAACGGCGGCCTTCTGGCGGCGCTGGCAGAGGGAAAGAATTTGTGGGAGGCAGCTGATTTTGCCAATGCCCTGGCAGCCCTGTCTGTACAGAAAATCGGTACTACGCCCTCCATGCCGGTCAGGGAGGAGATTGACGCATTTATGGCTGCAAATCGTCAGACTGCGGATTGCTGACGCACAGACACTTAACATAGGTATTGTCAAAGCACAATCAAAGCTCCGCAACCAGAGGAACTACAGACAAAAGAACCACAGTCAAAAGAATCACAGTCAAAAGAATCACAGTCAAATGGACCACGGTCAAAAAAACCACAGTCAGATGGACTACGGTCAAAGGAGCTGCAGACAAAAGGGCCGCAATCAGAAGCGCCGTTGTCAAAAGCATCATCAGGAAAATCATAATCGGTAGAGTCATAATCGGTAGAGTCATAATCAGTAGAATCATAATCAGTAGAAGGGGAGACAGACATGTTAAAAACAGGAATATTACATCCGCAGCTGGCCAGGGTGCTGGCGGAGCTGAGGCATAAGGATACCATTATTATCGGGGACGCCGGACTTCCCATTCCAAAGGGAGTGGAGCGTGTGGACCTGGGCTGGAGGCCCGGTGATCCGGCCTATCTGGATGTTCTGGAGGAGATACTTAAATATATCGTGGTGGAGGGAGCTGTGTTTGCTGACGAGGCGCTGACCGTGACGCCGGATTTCCACAAGAAGGCGCTGGACCTTCTGCCCCAGGGGCTTCCGGTGGAATACATTCCCCACACAGAGCTTAAGGAGCGCAGCAAAGATGCAAAGGCCATCGTGCTTACTGGTGAATTTACCGGGTACACCAACGTGATTTTATCGGCGGGATGCGCTTACTGATATTGCTCTCATAAGGGGGAATGTTCAGGAACTCTTAGCAGCAAGGGAGGGGTAACATGGAAGAAAAATTAGTATTGCAGATGGATTCGATTGTGAAGACATTTCCGGGAGTTAAAGCTCTGGACGGAGTCCATCTGGATGTGAGGAGGGGCGAGGTACATGCCCTGTGCGGTGAGAACGGCGCGGGCAAGTCCACCCTGATGAAAATTATAGCGGGGGCTCAGGGATATACTTCCGGACACATGTATGTCAATGGGGAGGAAGTGGTGTTCCATTCCACCAAGGATGCGGAGCGCAAGGGTATTGCCATGATATACCAGGAGTTCAACATGGTGCGGGACCTGTCTGTGGCGGAAAATATGTATCTGGGAAGGCTTCCTAAGACACCCTACGGAGCAGTGGACTGGAAAAAGCTGTACAAGGATGCCCAGGAGGAGCTGGACCGTTTGGGCCTTAAGTTTGACAGCCGCACCAAGGTGCGGAACCTGTCTGTGGCGGAATCGCAGATGACGGAGATTGCAAAGTGTCTGACCATAGGCGCAAAGGTTATCATCATGGACGAGCCAACGGCTGCCCTGACAGACGAGGAGATTCGTATTCTGTTTAAAATCATTGCAGAGCTTAAGGCGGAGGGCATTTCCATTCTGTATATTTCCCACCGAATGGATGAGATTTTCCAGATATCGGATCGTCTGACTGTGTTCAGAGACGGAAAATACATAGCGACCAAGGACATAGGCGACACCAATTACGACGAGGTGGTGTCCATGATGGTTGGACGCAGCGTGACCAACCTGTATCCTGAGAGGGATTACACGCAGGACGAGACCGTACTTGAACTTAAGGATATCTGCGGCAAAGGCGTCCACAACGTGAATATCAGGCTTCACAAGGGTGAAATCCTGGGGGTGGCCGGACTGCTGGGATCAGGCACCATCGAGCTGTCTAAAATCGTGTACGGAGCCCTCCCCATGGATTCCGGAGAAATTTACATAAACGGGGAAAAGAAAGATTGTTCCAGCCCCAAGAAGGCTTTAAAGGCGGGAATCGGATTTGTGTCCGACGACAGGAAACAGGAAGGGCTGGTGCTCATACGCAATATCAGGGAAAATGTTTCCTTGTCATCGCTGGATAAGATAACCCATTTTATTCATCTGGATAAGAAGCTGGAGACCAAACAGATTAACGCACAGGTTAAGCGGCTTAACATTAAAATCAGCAGCCTGCAGCAGCTGGCCGGTAAGCTCAGCGGCGGCAACCAGCAGAAGGTGGTATTTGCCAAGGTTCTGGAAGCAAACCCGTCCATACTGATTCTGGACGAGCCAACCCGCGGCGTGGATGTGGGTGCCAAGGCGGAGATTTATCAAATCATGGATGAGCTCACCAGGGCCGGAAAAAGCATCATACTGATTTCCACGGACCTGCCGGAGGTTATTGGCATGAGTGACCGGGTGGTCATCATGAGGGAAGGCCATACGGTCCTGGAAATACCAAAATCAGAGATGAATCAGGAAATTATCTTAGCCCATGCATCTGGAGGTGTCAGTGAAAATGAATAGTGTAAATAAGAAAAAATTAATCGGCCAGCTCAATATCTACCGCTCCGTGCTGATTTTACTGGTAATCTGCGTATTTGCAACCATATTGTCCCCCAGCTTCTTAAGCGTGGCCAACCTGTTTAACGTGTTTAAGCAGATTACAGTGGCCGGTATCGTGGGATGCGGAATGACCTTTGTCATTCTCACCGGGGGAATCGACCTTTCCGTAGGCTCCATTCTGGGACTGGCAGGCGTTCTGGCCTCCGGTATCCTGGAATCCACAGGAAATGCGGGAGCGGCCATTTTGGTGGCTTTGGCCGTAGGCATAGGATGCGGCGCCGTAAATGGTTTCTTTGTGGCAGTGTGTGAGATCCCTCCCTTTATCTCCACCCTGGGCATGATGACCCTTCTTCGCGGATGCATTCTTGTATATACAAAAGGTTCCCCTATTCCCATTAAGGTGGATGCCTACAAGTTTTTTGGCAAGGGAACAGTGGCCGGAGTGCCGGTTCCTGTCATCATCCTTATCATCCTCTTCCTCATTGCCCACTATGTGCTGACACAGACCAGCTACGGCCGCAGCATCTATGCCTTTGGAGGCAATCGGGAGGCAGCGCGTCTGTCCGGCATTTCCGTCCGTTTTACAGAGTGGATGGCTTATACCCTTAACGGTCTTATGTGCGGCGTTGCAGGCGTGATTCTGACAGCAAGGCTTGGTTCGGCACAGTCCACCAGCGGCACCGGCATTGAGATGGACGCCATTGCTGCTGTTATCCTGGGCGGCACGTCCTTAAGCGGTGGCGTGGGCTTTGTGCTCCCCACTGTGGTGGGCGCCATGATTATGGGTATTATTGATAATATCCTGACACTTATGAACGTAAATCCCCATGCCACCAACATTGTAAAGGGCGCTGTTATACTGATTGCAGTCCTGGTGGACAAGAAGGTGAAGGATTTGTCGGCTAAGGCAGAATAACAGTTAGAGAACAGAGTTAATACAAATTAGTATAAATACAGAGCAGTAAAACCCGGAAACGGGCCAAAAGGATAAGGTACCTGCGGTTCTGCCGGTTCATCCGGTTTATCCATGAAACGGCGGAACCGTTACAAAATATTTTTTTAAGAAAAGGAGATTGTATTATGAGGAAACAAATTGGGGCAACTGTACTGGCACTGGCAATGGCGTGTTCACTGATGGCCGGATGCAGCTCAGGTTCAGGAGAAACTACCGCAGCAGCCACCACCGAGGCGGCAAAGGAAGAGTCCAAGGAAGAAGCAAAGGATGAGGCAAAGGATACTTCAGCTGAGGCGGAAAATGCCGGTTCAGAAGAGGGAAGCGGAAAGAAATATGTTATCGGCCTTGCCATGAACACGCAGACCAATCCATTCTTTGTGGATGTTAAGGACGGTGTCCAGAAGGCCGCTGATGAGCACGGTATTGAGCTGTATATTACCGACGCACAGGACGATCCCACCATCCAGATGAAGGACGTGGAGAACCTGATTACAAAGAAGCCGGATGCCATCATTATTGATACTTGTGATTCCGACGCTATCGTATCCTCCATCGAGGCGTGCAACGAGGCAGGAATTCCTGTATTTACCATGGACCGCGAGGCCAACGGCGGCGAGGTTATTTCACACATCGGCTACGACGCTATCAAGTCAGGCCGCATGGCAGGACAGTACCTGGTTGATACATTAGGCGGAAAAGGGAAGATTGTTGAGATTCAGGGCATCATGGGAACCAACGTTGCCCAGAACCGTTCCCAGGGCTTCAACGAAGTGATGAAGGACAACCCGGACATGGAAATCGTGGCTTGCCAGGTGGCTGATTTTGACAGGGCCAAGGGCATGAGCGTTATGGAGAACATTCTTCAGGCCAATCCTGAAATCGACGGACTTTACGCTGCAAATGACGAGATGCTTTTAGGCGCATTGGAGGCAATGGAAGCAGCAGGTAGAACCGATGAAATCGTAAAAATCGGCTGTGACGCCATCGACGACACATTGGATGCAATGAAGGCCGGCAAGGTTGACGCAACCATCGCAGAACCGCCATTCTTCTTAGGCAAGGCCATCCTTAACACTGCCTATGATTATCTGGAAGGCAAGCAGGTTGAGCCTTATGTAATCCTGGACAACCAGCTGGTAACACAGGATACAGTGGACAGCCTGGTAACAAAGGAATAATTTACCGGCATGATTTGTACATAGGAAACAGAATATTTTCCGGTCATCGGCTCATACTATGAGGGTACAAATGAAGTACGAATCAGAAACAGGTGAGTCCATGGAAAAGCCGGGTAAGAAACTGAAGAAATTATTAATTATAACAGGAACCACGGGAGCGGTGTATGCAGGATTTAAATATCTGCTGCCCCTCGTGGCTCCTTTTTTCGTGGGTTATATCCTGGCCCTTCTGCTGCGGCCGTCGGCCAGGTTCCTGTCCTACCGGATGAGGGTTACGGTAAAGGGAAAACGGTACCATATGCCCATCGGCGTCATAGGCGGCGTGGAGTTTCTGGCTGTGCTGTCCGTACTGGGGACGGTGCTCTACAGAGGCGCCCTGAAATTGTGCGCAGAGGGAAAACTGCTTATGGTGCAGCTTCCGGTTTGGCTGGAACAGTTTGATTTGTGGCTCACAGGAAACTGCCACAGGGTGGAGCATGCCATGGGGCTGAGGCCGGGGTGTGTGGCCGACATGGCCGGGGACATGCTCTATCATATGGTAGATACATGCAAGACAGCTGCCATGCCCTTTCTCATGGCTAACTCCATGTCTGTCATCAGCTGTCTGGCAAAAGCCGCCATCGTAAGCCTGGTGGTGTTCCTGGCCGCCATATTAAGCCTGCAGGAAATGGAGGACCTGCGGGACCGCCGGGACCAGTCCGCCTTCCGCAAGGAATTCAATATGATAGGAAGCCGCCTGGTACAGACAGGAAAGGCCTGGTTCAGAAGCCAGGGAATCATTCTTTTTATTACTACAGGGCTGTGTATCGGGGGAATGTTCCTGATTCGCAATCCTTATTATATCATGGCAGGTATTGGTATCGGTATACTGGATGCACTCCCTATATTTGGAACCGGCACGGTGCTGATACCCTGGGCTGTCCTTCGGCTGGCTGTAGGGGACTGGAAACAGGCACTGGTACTCACAGCCATTTATCTGGTGTGTTATTTTGTGCGTCAGATTCTGGAGGTTCGGATGATGGGCGGACAGGTGGGGCTGTCTCCCCTTGAGACGCTGGCGTCTGTGTATGTGGGATTGGAGTTATTCGGATTTTTTGGATTTATACTGGGGCCGCTGGGTTTGCTGCTGATTGAGGATATGGTGGAGGCGTGGACGAAGGAGGAAGAAACTGAGACATAGGGGAATAGGGATCAGATAGAAACTGGAAATAGGCCATCTATGACGGATTGTATGCCATCTGTGCCAAAAAGGAACAATTAAGGATTGGGAGTGATATAGTTGGCTCATCAAATGAAAGAAAGGAGTCACAATTATGATTCAGGCACAAGCACACATCAATCAGCTTCCCAATGGAGATTTTGAACTGACAGCATGCAGTTATCTCTCCACAACCGGAGCAAACGTAGATTTAATGAGAGGAGCCAGTAGAATAAAGCTTGACATTGCCAATAACTCAACCATGGCAATGGCGGAGGACTTTGTTAGGGAAATGGTGAAAAAATCCCTGGAAGGTCCTGATAAGGGACAGCCCATGCTGATTGAATTTTAGGGTAAGATACTTCCTGTCTCCTAAAGGTAAAAAGGGGGAAAGGTGTTATCCGTCCGCCGCGGAAGCGTTATATGGCGATTCTGTGGTTGACAAAGTCCGGAAACTGACGTAAAATCATTCTTACATAAAGAAATGACCAATTCATAGATATGACATGGAAAGGGAACAGTAAGCGTGATTGCACGTCACAGAGAGAGGGCCGCAGGTGAGAGGTCCTTACGGTTGGCAGATGCTGAACCCACCCTGGAGTCCTGTATGATGAATGCAGCGTATGTCCGGCGTTAACGGATGATGAGAGAACCATAAGGGCGGCTTAAGCCCGAAGGTTAATAAGGGTGGTACCGCCGAGTCATTCGGTCCCTTGTGCACACGGCACAGGGGATTGGATGGCTCTTTTTATTTCATAATGAAAGATATGCAAGGGTCAATGTAAATAACGAAAAGGAGAAGAATCATGGCAGACAACAAGAAAATGGTAGAGGCCATCACATCCATGGATGAGGATTTCGCCCAGTGGTATACGGATGTGGTAAAGAAGGCGGAGCTTTGCGATTATGCCAGCGTCAAGGGATGCATGGTGATTAAGCCGGCCGGCTACGCAATCTGGGAAAACATCCAGAAGGAGATGGACAGAAGGTTTAAGGAGACAGGGGTGCAGAACGTATACATGCCCATCTTTATACCGGAGAGTCTGTTAGAGAAGGAAAAGGACCATGTGGAGGGATTTGCGCCTGAGGTGGCATGGGTGACCCACGGAGGACTGGAGGAACTTCAGGAGCGTATGTGCGTAAGGCCTACCTCTGAGACCCTGTTCTGTGATTTTTACGCAAAGGATATCCATTCCTACCGCGACCTTCCCAGAGTCTATAACCAGTGGTGTTCTGTTGTGCGCTGGGAAAAGACCACACGTCCGTTTTTACGCTCCAGGGAATTCCTGTGGCAGGAGGGCCACACGGCCCATGCGTCAGCCGAGGAGGCCGAGGCCAGAACAATCCAGATGCTGAACCTGTATGCCGACTTCTGTGAGGAGGTGCTGGCTATTCCTGTCATCAAGGGACAGAAAACCGATAAGGAGAAGTTTGCCGGAGCAGAGGCAACCTACACCATAGAATCCCTGATGCACGACGGAAAAGCCCTGCAGTCAGGTACCAGCCATAACTTTGGCGATGGATTTGCAAAGGCATTTGACATCCAGTTCACGGACAAGGATAATACATTAAAGTATGTACACCAGACATCCTGGGGTGTGAGCACCCGTATCATCGGCGCCATCATCATGGTGCACGGCGATGACAACGGTCTGGTGCTGCCTCCGAGAATTGCGCCGGTCCAGATTATGGTGGTGCCGGTACAGCAGCAGAAGGAAGGCGTGCTGGATAAGGCATATGAGCTGAAGGAGCGCCTTACAAAGGCAGGATACGCTGTAAAGGTGGATGATACGGACAAGAGCCCGGGCTGGAAGTTCGCTGACTGCGAGATGCGCGGCGTGCCCCTTCGCGTGGAGATAGGGCCAAAGGATATAGAGAAGAACCAGGCTGTGCTGGTGCGCAGGGATAACCATGAGAAGAGCTTTGTATCCCTGGATGAGCTGGAGGCAAGAGCAGGTGAAATGCTGGATACCATCCATGACGCCATGCTGGAGAAGGCAAGGAAGCACAGGGATGCCCACACTTACACAGCTGCAGGCTGGGATGAATTCGTGGATACTGTCAACAACAAGCCCGGCTTTGTAAAAGCCATGTGGTGCGGCTGCCTGGAGTGTGAGGAGAAAATCAAGGAGGTGGCCGGAGCCACATCCAGATGCATACCCTTTGAGCAGGAGAAATTGTCCGATCAATGTGTTTGCTGCGGGAAACCGGCGAAGAAGATGGTTTATTGGGGCAAGGCGTACTAAAGATGTGTATAGAAACGGCAGATGCGGGACTGGACCTGTATCTGCCGTTTTTTATGTATGTAATATATGGATGGATTATACCCCCAGCCAGTTGCTGCTGGATTCATATAACTGCGTAATACTTTCTGGCCGATCTTCCCCGGCCAGTTCTCCGTTGGGATGTCCTCCGTACTTCACCTGGCGTAGCATCATATTGGCATAGGTGGGACGGTACTGGGCCAGCTCCTCCCGGCTGGCCGTGAAGGAACCGTCTGTAAAGGCGGATTTCATCGTGTCCTTTTCATAAATAGCATCCATGGTAAGAAGTTTCCATATCCCATTCCGCTTTTCGGCGCGGTAATGAAGACGCGTATGTGTAGACAGGTCTACCAGATCATCGTCCAGTTCACAGCGAATCTGGATGGCTGTGATACATTCCACGATAGCGCGGCGACCATGCTTCCATACCAATGTATCAAAAATCTTATGCTTTGCCGGCGCTTTTGTAGTAACCAGATGTCTGGAACCCTCAATGAACTCATCTATGGTTCCTTCCATCCAGGAGACTACGATGTGGGCATCATCGTGATAGCAGGTGCGAAGTTGATCCCACAGCATATAATCACGGCAATAACGTTCAAATTCTACCAGTTCGCGAAGATTGAACTTATCTGTTACATCCTCCGGTGTATTCTCGCCCATTGGGCATTCGTAGAACATTCCCATATACTTCACCTCATTCTTGTATTTGATTGGCATAACGTTATTCTATCGTATATAAAAGTGAAAAGCTATGGTCGCATGACTAAAAGCATTATAAAAAAGCAACGAAAAACTGTTCTAAACTACGAAAATAGGAGGGGGGACAAAAACCTATTTGTTCATTGGAATAGATTATTGATTTAACCATATACTTCTTTTTGGTCGGTCAGACATTGTTTGCAGTCAGGGGCAGGTCTATAATAAATACAACATAAACGGTTCCGACACGGCCGGCGGTGCCTAAGGTATGTTAAAACGGAAAATGCGGGTAAATGTACAAACGAGTAGGAGGTATTGGTTTTATGGAGTATTTAGAGCTTGCAAACAGCTGGATAATGTGGGTGGCGGTTCTTCCAGCAGTACTTTTAACAGTATTTCAAGCAGTAATTTTCACAAAGAAGTCTATATCTATGGGAAAGAAACTTGGTATTACCAGTCAACAGTTTAAGCGGGCCACAGCTGCATCAGCAGTGGCCAGCCTGGGACCGGCAGTGGTATCAGCTATAGGTTGTGTTGCTCTGATCGTGGCAATGGGAGGACCGGTAGCATGGATGCGTCTTTCCTTTGTGGGAAATGTAAGCTATGAGCTGGTCAGTGCACAGGTGGCGGCTACCAGTGCGGGAGCTACTCTGGGCGGCGAAGGAATGAATATGAACATTTTCTGCAGCTGTCTGTGGGTTATGTCCATCGGATGTCTGGGATGGATTCTGGTAGGCGCGCTGTTTACGGATAAAATGGATAAGCTGAATAGTTTTGTGGCAAAGGGCAATGCCGTAAAGTTAGGAATTATCACCACTGGCTCCATCATAGGCGTGTATTCCTATCTGGCTACAAATCAGTGCATCAGTGCATCCAGCAGTTCAGGAGCAGTTCTGGCTTTGTTTTCAGCAGGAGGCGTACAGGCATTTTTCACGCTCTACAACAAAAAGCATCCTAATAAGTGGATGCCGCAGTGGGGAATGACGATTTCCATGGTGGCAGGCGTGGTCTGCACGGCAGCATATTTGTATCTATAATGAGTCAACTTGAAAATAAGGAGGTATATTATGGACCATCAAAATTTCTTTAAGACTGACTATACGCCCTATGTTGTAAAATGGGGGCGATTGACTAATATTATCGGAGCTGTATTTCTGTTTATCCCATGTATTGTTCTGTCTATTATGGGCCACCACCCCCTCTGGGGAGCGGTGGGGGTGGCATTGGTAATCCGTGTTTCCTCTCTCTGTGTCGGATGGTTTGCTGAGCCTATTTCCTACTATCCATCACTGGGGGCAGCCGGTACTTATATGGGGTGTCTGTGCGGCAGTATGTCAAACATGCGTCTGCCGGCATCACTGGTAGCTCAGGAGGCCGCAGGTGTGAAGAATGGATCGGAAGAGGGGGTATGCATTTCCACTATAGGCGTGGCAGTGTCCGTGGTAGTAAATCTGGTGCTCCTGACGCTCACAGTTGTCTGCGGAACAAAGGTGATTAATGCGTTGCCGGAGGAAATCAAGAGTCTGCTCAATTACCTTCTTCCCGCTTTGTTTGGCTCCCTGTTGGCAAACAATATCATCAAGAGTCCCAAACTGGCGGCAATCGGTGTGCCCCTGGCTGTATTTATGACATTTGGCAATTCTATGGGACTTTTGGATTTTATGCCTAAGGTGGCCAGGACCCCCGTCGTTATGATTGTATCCATTTTCGGAACCATTGCTCTGGGGTTTGTAATGCTCTTAAAAAAACAGCAAAAGGAAGCATAGAAAAAACAGCAGAAGTCAGAAAGGATTAATAATTATGAAGAACGTATGTGTTCTTGGCTGCGGTCGGCTGGGTCAAATCATTGCAGACGGTCTGCATACTGGTAAAGTGAAGGGATGCCGGCTCGAAGGTGTGATGGATGGTAATGAAAAGGCTGTTAAGGAAGCAGCCCGCAAATTTCAGTGCAGGGCTTGTACAGATATAGAGGAACTCATGGCCCTTAAACCGGATTATGTGGTGGAAGCAGCCACGGCGGAGGCGGTAAAGACATATGCTATGGCAGTGCTTTCACAAGGAGCAGAGCTCATATGCCTGTCCGTCGGAGCATTTTATGATGAAGAATTTAGAAAACTGACAGAGTCAACAGCATTGCGGCACAAAACAAAGGTGCATCTGGCCTCTGGGGTGCTGGGCGGATTTGATTTTATGACAGCTGCAGCTATGTACGGTCGGGTGGAAACGATTCTGGTTAACCGCAAGCAGCCGTCAGGCAGTCCCAAATGCCCTCCGGGCCTTACGGAACTACCGGACCGTTACCAAGCAAGTGTAGAGGAAGCGTACCAGATGTCACCCAGACACCTGAATATCGGTATAGCTGTGGGATTAGCCTGTGGTGATTTTAAGAATACGCAGCTGTCTATTGAGCCGGCGGCGCCGGATGAGTACACAGGATTTGCCATCCATATGAAGGGAGATTTTGGAAAGGCAGAGCTATCTTTTCAGCAGGGATGTGAAGGTCATGAGGTCCATGGGCCGTTGATGGCGGCCTGGAGTGCCCTGGCTCTACTTGAGAGACTTACTTCTCCAATCAGCTTTTAAGTACAGATTGTATAAATGGAGGTTTGAATTATGGATAAGCAGAATTTATTTTCCCAGATTGATAACAGGGCAGAGGAGCTGAAAAGCATATGCAGACAAATCTGGGAGTACGCGGAGACCGCGTTGAATGAGACACGTTCCAGCGCCCTGCTCAGGGATTATCTACAGCGGGCTGGTTTCCGGATAAAGGAGGTACCGGGACTTCCAACCGCATTTATTGCTGAGTATGGGGAGGGAAGACCGGTAATCGGTATCCTGAGCGAGTACGATGCTCTGCCTGGTCTTTCTCAGAAGGTACAGGCAGAAAAGGAAAAACGGGAAGGTACGGAAAACGGCCATGGATGCGGCCATAATATGATATGCACCAGCATGCTGGGGGCCGCCGTAGCACTCAGAGAAGCAATGAATGGAAATGGTTTAAAGGGAACCCTGCGCTACTATGCATGCCCGGCAGAGGAGATTACCGTGGGTAAAGTGGAGATGGCGCGCCAGAGCCTGTTTGACGATTTGGACGCGGTTTTAGGCTGGCATCCATCCCAACTGAATGTGGTTGCGCGTTCGACCTACTTAGCCACCAACTCCATTAAGTTTCATTTTAAGGGCAAGTCGTCTCATGCGGCTGCTGCTCCGGAAGCGGGGCGGAGTGGATTGGATGCAGTGGAGTTGATGAATGTAGGAGCCAATTATCTGAGGGAGCATATAAATGACAAGGCAAGGCTCCACTATTGCATTACTAACGGGGGTACATCGCCCAACACAGTGCCTGAGGATGCCGAGGTATGGTATATTGTGCGCGCTCCCAGGCGGAACGAGGTGCAGGATATCACTAGAAGGCTGTATAAGATAGCGGCAGGAGCAGCCTTGATGACAGAGACGAAGGTAATACCGGAATTCCAGTCAGGCTGTTATGATGTTATGCCTAACGAGGTTCTGAGCCAGGTTCTGGATGAAAACCTGCAGGCAGTGGGCGCCATTGGTTTTACGAAACAAGACTATGCTTTTGCCCGTGAACTGGGCAGAGACTTTACGGAAGAACAGAGAAGAAGGGTGGGAGCAGCTCTTTTTACGGAGCCGGGTCAGATACCTAAGGGGTCATACCTGGAAGCAGGTGTATATTCCGTAAGTGATAGAGGAACGGTGAAGGCAGCGTCCACTGATGCGGGAGATGTCAGTTATATAGCACCTTTTGCACAGTTCAATGTAGCCACATGGCCTTTAGGATGCCCTCCCCACAGCTGGTATGCAAGTGCAGCGTCTGGATCTGGGATTGGAATGAATGCCATGATCTTTGCCGCTAAGGTTCTGGCAGGATCCCTTGCGGACTTGTTTACACACCCGGAAACCGTGGAGCGTGCTCGTAAGGAATTCAGGGAATCTCTGGATGGATTCCGGTATGTGGCGCCTGCTGAGGAGGCCGCAGCCAACGAGGCACTGACAACCATTGTATGAAGCTACATATAGTTTTAGAGAGGAAATGATATGAAAAGAATTACCATTGTGGGTGCCGGAAGCACCGGTCATGCGCTGGCAGCCATTCTGTCCATAAACGGACATGAGGTGTATCTGACGGACACTTCCGCCTACACAGATGTCTTGGAAAAGAGCGCGCGCTATGGTACAATCAAAATCAGAGGCACTGTAACGGGAGAGGGAACGCCTAAATGTATTACCACCAATGTGGCTAGTGCACTGGAGCGTGCAGAGCTGATTATTTGTTGTACTATATCCAACAGGGATGAGGAAGTGGCGCAGATGCTGGCGCCTTTTGTTACACCAGAAAAACCGGTTCTCCTTAGCGCCGGAAACTGTGGGTCGATAATTTACCATCGTGTGTTTGAACAGTATGGAAAGAAGGGAATCCTGGTGGGCGAAGTGGGAGGAAATTTCTTCCCCTGTCGTCTGTCGGAGGATCGGATAGCCACTATAGGGCTTCCTCTGGGACCAAAGGCAATTGCAGCGTTTCCGCCTGAGAATACAGTTAGGCTGGCTGAAGCCTTTGGAGAGGTGTGGGATTTCAAACCGGTGAAGAGTATTTTATATGCGGCGTTTAACGGGCCAAACCTGATTTGCCATATAGCCGGTACAATCCTCAACATTGCTGCCATTGAGAACAGCGACGGTTCATTTAATTTGTTTAGGAATGGCATAAGTCCGGGAGTCATTAATCTTCTGGAGCAGCTTTGGGAGGAGAAAAAGTCTGTATTCGATGTATTTGGATTCCAACCAGCGCCTTCAGTCAGGGGAATGTTCGAGGGAATACAACATCATGACCCGTTTTACGACTATTTCTGTGAAATGGATGGACCGGGAGATTTGCTTCATCGTTATATATCGGAAGATGCACCGTTGCTGACCTGTTTTTTTATTTCTATTGCGAGGGGAATCGGAGTAGATGTCCCTCTGTATGAGAGTATGATACGTCTTTTATCAGCTGTTACAGGTACAGATTACTACAGGCAGGGAAGAACGCTGGAAAATCTTTGCCTGGAACATCTGTCAAAGGAAGAACTGATTGCTTATTTCTGCGAGGAATAAGGACAGATTTGCTGCATCTTGAGTAAGGCTCATAGGGAGGATGTGGAACATGCTGCTGACACATGAGATTGCACAGCCAATCATTGAAACATTAGAGGAGGCATTTCCCTGTAAGGTGACGATTACGGATGCCAATGGATTCATCATCGGTACAAGCATACCTTCGCGTTTGAATCTGTTCCAGCCATCGGCCTATGAGGTAATCTGCGGCCGTGAGCCTATAGAGAAATTAAGGCCCGATGGACAGTGGGAAGTACCGGACGGCGTAATGCTGGGCTATGGAGAGCGCATCATATACAATGGAAAATGTATTGGTCTGGTAGGCCTGGTGGGACCGCCGGAGGAGATGCAGTCCTATATGAAGACTGTGATGACAATGTTGAAGCTTTTGCTGGACCGGGTCAAGACCCAGGAGCAGCTTTCTCTTTTGGTACATGAAAAGAACTCGTTCATCACAACATTACTGCTGAACCAGAATCAGGATGAAAAGTGGATTGAGACCAGGAGCCGCTTTTACAAGTTTGATATGAGTCTTCCCAGGACTGTTGTAGTCGTCAAACCATGTTTTTCTAAAGGAGATATGGAGCAGCCTTTGGTGCAGACTACAATTATGCGCAGGCTTTTGTCCCTGGCCGGGGATGTGTTTCATCACAGGCAGGATATGGTCTGTGAGTTGAATAATGGCCTGATTGTGGCTATCACGGTAGGGAATGGAAGTGGGATGGCAGCCCGCAGGAAGGACAATATATGCCGGGCTGTGTTAAACCTAAGCGAATATGCGAAACGCCAGTGTGGGCTGGACTTGCTTATTGGCATAGGAGCTGAAATTCCCCAGGTCTCCCGATATCATATTTCCTATGAGCAGGCGGGCTTGGCGCTTAATATCGGCTGCCGTTCAGCAGCGGTTAGCGGTGTGTTCCGGTATGAGGATATGCTTCTGGAACGCACTGCAATGAGCATGGATGATAGAACAGCGGATGCCCTGTGGGAGCAGATTATAGAAAAACTACTGGCAGGAGGCAGCACCAGTCTCATTGAAACCATGGACTGCTACTTTGCAAATAACGGTAATGTAGCGGAAACGGCTCAGGCTCTGTTTCTGCATCGGAATACGCTGCAGTATCGGTTTAATCAGATAAAAGAACTGACTGGATTTGATATCCGCCGGATTGATGACATGATATTGCTGCGGCTGGCGGTTCTCCGGTATACATATAAGAAATAAACAGTGAGGAGATTGACATGGGGTTTCGAATCAATGCAAAGGATATAACCACTAACTATACTCAGACATTATCTGAGTTCATTACGGAGTTAACATATGAAAAAATTCCTGAGGATGTAAGGGAAAGAGCAAAGCACCTGACTATGCAGACCATCGGTGTCTCATTGTCAGCACATGGGCTGCCCATAAGCGGCAAGGCAGTTTCCATTGCCAAAGCCTGTGGGGTGGGCGAGCCATATGCCACCCTTTGGGGCGACGGAAGCAGGGTGAGTATGAGCAGCGCTGCATTTGCCAACGGTACACTGGCGGATGTGATGGACTGGGAGGACTGTTCCTGGACAGGACATCCGTCGGCAGGTGTAATTCCTGTGGCATGGGCGGTGGCAGAAGCCCTTCATTTGTCGGGGAGGGAATTTCTCACAGCGGTTGTGGCTGCCTATGAGGTGTACCAGCGTATTGCTATGGTGGTACAGCCACCGACAGATTGGGATATCATGAAGGGATGGGGGCTTACCTCATGGCAGATATTCGCAGCAGTAGTACCGGCTGCAAAGCTTATGGGACTGACTGCTGACCAGGTCAATCAGGCACTGGGATTCGGCGTACTGTGTTGTCCGGTTCAGAGCAACCTGCACCATATCACCATGTCGGATGCATACCATTTTGAGCATGGGTTCCGCGCCAAGGATGGCGTTTTGGCGGCCATGGTAGCTAAGGCGGGGGTGGATAATTATATGGACTGCTTCGACGACACATACACCTTTGATTACCACATGACTCCGGAGCCAAAGCGGGAATGGTATACAAAAGAGCTGGGAACAAGATGGCTGACCAAGGAAGTACTTATTAAACACTGGCCAGCCAATATGTGGTTGCAGACCCCCATTGAACTGGCTCATGACATTACGGTAAAAAATCACATCAAACCTGGAGATATTGAGGAAATTATACTAAATCCCCCTACGGCAGGACGCATGTACTATTCTCCCGAAGGCTTCAATTCCCTTACCCAGGCTCAGTTTAGCGCACCGTTTATGCTGGCGGCATATCTGCTGAATCCGGTACCCGGCCCCAGTTGGTTTGACAGCAGTAAGCTGACAGATCCGGATATACTGGAGCTGGCCGGCCGTATTCATGGAGGCAACAGTGAGCCACACTATCTGAACCAATGCTTCAAGGGTTTCCAGGAAGGTGAGTTCCCTATGAAGAAGCTAACGATTAGGACAAAGGACGGCAAGGTATTTGAGGCATCAATGGATTGCCACCCTGGCCACCCAAAGAATATGATGTCTCATAAGGAATTTGTAGAACGCTTTAAGGTGGAGGCAGCCCCTGTGCTATCTGGTGCGCAGCTGGAAACGGTTTCTGATGCTCTGGCAGGACTGGAGACGTGCGTAGATATTGCAGGCATAAGCAAGATGCTGTGCAAGTAATAGAAGTTTTGAAGGAAAGGTCAAAAATATTTCTGGAAAAGCACAGGAAAAACTGATAAAATAAGACCGTGGCAATGTCAATCATTAAACGGATATAGTATGAGGAAGCAGACAGACATGGAAATCAGAATCCCGGCTCCCGCAGAGGAGATTATTAATAAACTGAATGAACACGGATACGAGGCATACGTGGTAGGCGGATGCGTCAGGGATATGCTTTTGGGCAGGGAGCCGGGGGACTGGGATATTACCACCAGCGCTCTGCCGGAGCAGGTAAAGGAGGTATTCCGGCGCACTGTGGATACCGGCATACAGCACGGCACCGTGACTGTGATGATGGGGAAGGAAGGGTATGAAGTAACTACTTACCGCATTGACGGAGAGTACTCTGACGGACGCCATCCCAACAGCGTGGAGTTCACTCCGGATTTGGTGGAGGATTTAAAACGCCGGGATTTTACCATCAATGCAATGGCTTATAACAGTCATACGGGATTTGTGGATAAATTCGGAGGTGTGGAGGATTTGGAGAAGGGCATCATCCGGTGCGTGGGGGAACCCATGGACCGCTTTACGGAGGATGCTCTCAGAATCCTCCGGGCTATCCGTTTTTCGGCCCAATTGGGATTCTCCATAGAGGAGCGCACCTATGAGGCCATCAAGGTAATTGCGCCTAACATGGTCCATGTGAGTAAGGAACGGATTCAGGTGGAGCTGACCAAGCTTCTTCTGAGTTCCCATCCGGATTATATCTCGCTGGTGTATGAGACGGGTATCAGTCCCTTTGTGTCAGAGAAATTTCACGGGGCTTATGCCGCGGATTCAGGGGACTGGGCTGTGCCGTCTATTCCGGCCGGAGTTCCGGCTGTAAAGCATATGCGCTGGGCCGCCTTTTTGCGGGAGTGCAGCGCTTCCCAGGCAGCGGGCATACTTAAGGATTTAAAGCTGGACAACGATACCTCCTACAGGGTAAGAACCCTGGTGGAGTGGCAGGGCAAAAAGGTTGGAGCTGAGGATGGTGGGGAAGACTGCTTGAAGCATGGCAAGGAGGAAGGCATGAAGGAAATCGCAAAGCAGCCGGAGCCCTCCAGGGCATCCATCCGCCGTGCCATGAGCCAGATGGAGCCGGAACTGTTTGATGATTTGCTCACGCTTAAGATGTGTCTATCTGAGGATGCATCCGATGACAGGGAATCCCAGTGGCTGTGTCAGGTTAGGGACCTGACAGAGGAAATCCGCAGTAACAGGGACTGCATCAGCCTGAAGACCCTGGCTGTCTCGGGCCATGACATTATGGGAGCAGGGGTGAAGCCGGGCAGGGAAGTGGGCAATACGCTGGCCAGGCTTTTAGATATGGTATTGGAGGAACCGCAGAGGAATACCAAGGAGTATTTGCTTGCCCATCTGGGGCAGAGTGCTGAAAAATAGGCAGGATAAGAAGTAATAGAACGGGAACCAAGTAAGAAATATAGAAAGTGAGGGATGCTGCGTGCAGCTCCCTCCTTTTTTCAGTGCGTATTTGACGTATCATGCCCCTTTTACGCTTGTCTCAAGGCGATTACCTTATCCATGAATTCCTTTGTCCTGTCATAGCTCACAGGATTTTTCCAATTATTTCCTTCCTTAAACCAGCTGCCGATAATGGCGCCGTCCGCTGCTGTCAGTAGTTCGTTTACATTGCTGCTGTTAAGGCCGCTGCCTATAAGTATGGGAAGCGAAGTGGATTTTTTGCATTTAGATATGTTTTCCACAGATGGAGGGGTACCTGTATCAAAACCTGTGACAATGACCGCGTCACCGTCCTGGGATTCGATATCCATGGCCTGTTCCGCTACGCTGCGGTCGTGGATGATGTAATGGCTCCCATGTTTGACATTCACATCACACAAGGCCAAAATCTGGTCAGCCTTCAGGCGGCTCCTCATACGGGATACATTGGCTCCCATGGCATTGATAAAACCGGATTGGGATACAAATGCATTACACCATTCGAATACACGTATCCAGCTTGCTCCGGCGGCTACCGCGCAGGCCATGGCACAGTCGGCGCCGTTCATATGGCATTCAGCTCCCACCGGGATGGAGACTTTATTGCGGACTGCATGGATTCCCACTGCCAGGGCAGCGGCGGTTTCATATCCGATATCCTCGCTGCGGAGATAGGGGATATCCCACATATTCTCCACCTGGACTCCGTCCACGCCGGCCTGCTCCAGCATGGCAGCCTCCTCCAGCGCAATGGAAATTATCTTATCCATTCCCATGTTTACCGGGTCATATTTGGGGGAACCGGGAAGCGGTCTTAAATGTACCATGCCGATAATTGGTTTATCCACCTTAAAAACATCTTTTAATTTACCCATAATTATATTACCTTTCGTTGATACAGGAAATATCTGCTTTAAAATAATTGTAGCTTCTCTCCACATCAAGTCCGATGAGTTCGTTCATTCTCTTTTGTATTTTTATGTACAGCTGTAATTCCTCATCTGTGAAATGATACAGCTCTTTCGAGTTGTGCTCATAAGACATACGGTCAAAATTTTCATGATGGTCGTAGATAATGAGACCTTCCTCCGTTAGATGAAGTTTATATTCCCTGTTGTTTTTCTGATTGCGGGTCTGCTTGACCCAGTTTTTCCCAACTAACTTTTTTACCATCTGGGAACAGGCGCTTTTTGTTTTTTTCAACAGTTTGGACGCCTCTGTCACGGTAATGCCGTCATTCTGGCCTATACATTGAATCAGATGGGCCTCTGACTGGTACAGGACGGCATTTCCATAGTCATGGGGGAGACTGTCATACTCGTTCATTAGCTGATTTGTCAGTTTCAATTCTGTCATCATATCACAATATATTAAATATCTCCTATTATTCATGCTCTCTCTCCCTTTGGCTTGTAAAAATAATATATAGTTTTATTATAATACATTTTCCTCAAAAGGAATAGAGATTTGCGCCCCCCTGTGCTGCACGCAGTATGCAGCGGCGCGGTTGGCATAGTCGATAGACTCCTGAAATGAATATCCCTGTGACAGCTTTGCTGCCATACTGCCAATGAATGTATCACCTGCCGCGGTGGTATCAACGGCATTGACCCGGAGACCCTTCACAGAAGTGGCTTTGCCTTTGTATTCATAGATAACACCACGGCTGCCCAGGGAAATCACAGGCATTCTTATCCCCTTATCTTTGAGGACATGTATGGCCTGTACTGCATCTTCTTCTGTTTCCACCCTGATACCGGTCAGCATTTCTGTCTCTACTTCATTGGGTTTTAATATATCTATCCGACCGGCAATTTCAGGCGTGAGCTTAGAGTAGTCTTTGGAGGACGGATCTACAATTAAAATGCAGTTATTCTGCCGGGCCATAAGGGAGATTTCATCCAGTAATTGGCTGCTGTGTTCCAGGGTAGTCATAACTATACTGCGGTCTGTAAACAGATGGGCGTAGGACTGTACATCCTGGGAGGTTACTCTGGCATTGACACCAAGGGAACAGACACATTTATTATGTCCCTCCATATCCACCCATACGAAAGCCACACCTGTTTTGGAATCCGTATCAACCATAAGCTGGCTGGTATCTATATGATCTTTTTGAAAACTGTGAATCAGCTGGTGGGCATAATCGTCATCCGCAATTCTTCCAATCAGAGTCACGCTGCCCCCGGACCTGGCAGCGGCAACCGACTGGTTGCCGCCTTTTCCTCCCGGATTTACATTATAATCCTCATAGGTATAGACAGTTTCGCCCATTGCCGGAATTTTATCGCAGCGTATGGAGATGTCCATAATAAGCGAGCCAAAGCAGATGATATTCTTTGAAGTTTTACGGTTCATCTTGAATGCCTCCCTAATCCAAATAGCTTAAAAACTGTGTGATTCTGTCATTATGCAGGTTTACCAGCTCGTCATAACTTCCTTTTGCCAGGATTTCTCCTTTTTCCACGAATACGACTTCTTCGCTGACTTCTCTGGCAAAGGACATATTATGTGTCACGACAATGATGGTATAATCCTCCCGTGACAGTTCCTTAATTAGGCTCAGAACGCCGGCTCCCAGTTCTGGGTCAAGAGCGCTTGTGGGTTCGTCAAACAAAAGGATTTCCGGCTTCATAGCTAAGGCCCTTGCAATGGCAATTCTCTGCTGCTGGCCTCCGGAAAGCTGGTGGGGATAACTGTCTTTTTTATCCTCCAGACCTACCCGTTTTAAAAGCTCAATGGCATCCCGGCAGGCCTCGGCCTTGCTTTTTTTCAACACAGTCACAGGTCCTTCCATGATGTTTTCAAGGGCGGTTTTGTGCGGAAAGAGATTGAAGCTCTGGAAAACCATGCCTGTTTTCTTGGTAAAGGCAGCTTTCTGATGTTTGGGAAGTTTTTTGGAAAAATCCAACGCTTTTCCATCCAGGCTTATGGTTCCTGAATCCGGTGTTTCCAGAAGATTGATGCATCGAAGCAATGTGGATTTTCCTGAGCCGGAGGAACCTATGATAGCCATGGTCTTGTGCGATTCGATTTCCAGGCTGATGTCCTTCAGTACATGATTTTCTCCAAAATATTTGTTTAAATGTTTAATCTGCAGCATATGGCACCTCCCTAGGCCTGCGTATCCGTAATTTCTTTGATTCTTTTCTTATCCGTAGGAGTCAGCATAAGTTTATTTTCTATCCGGTTCTGTACATAATTCAGGACCGTACAAAATATAAGATAAATAAATCCGACCTCGATGTACATGAGAAGAGGTTCATAATTCCTGGCAGTTATCCTCTGGGTAGTCAGAAACATCTCCGGAATGGTTATGTTGGCTGCGAGAGATGTGTCCTTAACTAGGGCGATAAAGCTGTTAAAGAGAGGCGGCACAGATATCTTAAAAGCCTGGGGAAGTATGATTCTTAAAAGCTGCTGGGGATAGCTCATTCCCAGTGACATGGCGGCTTCCCACTGTCCTTTGGGTATGGACAGGATGGCAGCTCTGATTATTTCTGAACTGTAGGCACCAATGCTTAAGGTAAAAACCAATATTCCTGAAGGCATTGGATTAATGACAACACCTACTTTGGGAAGACCGAAGAATACAAGGAACAACTGCACAAGCAGAGGGGTACCGCGTATAATCCAGACATATAACTCACAGATTTTGTTTAAAACCGGCACCTTGGATATGCGGATGATGGCTACGAATACAGCTAACGTTGTTCCAAGGGCGAATGAAATCAATGTCAGAGGTATCGTAAAAGAGATTCCCGCTTTTAAAATAGGCCAAAATGACGAGGTTAATATTTCGATTGAACGTGCATCCATTTCATTCACCCTCCTGATATGCTACTGCTGGATTTCTTCCAGGGTAAGTTCTTTTGAGAAGTCTTTACCTAAATATTTGTTGGAAAGTTCGGTAAGTGTCCCGTCTGCCTGAAGTTCCGCGATTGCTTTGTTGACGGCCTCCACAAGATCATCGTTTCCCTTGGGAATCGGTACAGCCACTGTGTCAGCCTGCTCCTGAACAGCGGCAATCTTGATTGGAGTATCGGGTTTCTGTGTCAGGAAGTCGTTAAATGCTATGGTGTTGTTGATGACACAGTCAGTCCTTCCTGCCAGTAATAATTCGATGTCCTTGCTGAAGGTATCGGAGGCAGTGATGTCCATGTTATACTTTTCTGCAATCAACGCATAGTTGCTGGATACGTTTAGTGAGGTCTTTTTCCCGTTGGCACTGTCCCAATCCGTGATGTCATTGTTGTCTGTTTTGGTAATGAGCGCAATGTAACTGTAGAGGTAAGGGTCGGAAAAATCATATTTTTCTTTCCTCTCGTCTGTTACACCTACCTGGTTCAGTACCAAATCAACCGTTCCTGTGTCCAATGAGGTGAGAAGGCCTTCCCAGGTGATTTCGGAGAATTCGGTTTTAACCCCCATTTTTTCGCCGATGGCCCTGGCTACCTCTACGTCATATCCGCACAGCTCATTGTTGTCGTCGTGATACGTAAACGGCTTATAGGTGCCTTCTGTACCTACCTTTAAGACACCGCTTTCAAGGATTTTTTCATACCGCGTTTTTTCAGCGGAAGCAGCGGCAGTCTCTTCTGACTTTGGTTCTTCTTTTGCCTCCTCCTTTTTGTCCCCACCCTTTGACTCTGCGGCAGTGTCTGCTGCGGGTTGTGTCTGTGCGGGCTTCTGCCCTCCGCATGCTGCCAGGGAAGCGGTCATGGCAAATAACGCGGCTGTCAGGATTAGATTTCTTTTTTTCATGGATTAGTCCTCCTTAGTTAAATATATGGTTTATTTTGTTTAATAAAGTATCAATGGTGGAATGAGGTACTGCTGCATTCAGACGTATGAACCCGGCTCCATTTTCCACGAACTGGTTCCCGCCTTCAATTATCAATCCGTTTTCAATGAAGCGGTTTTCGATCTCACTATGGTTTGAGCCCAGGCTATCAATGTTAATCCAGGCGAGATAGGTGGCCTCCGGAGTTTGGAAATCAATGGAAGGAAGGTTGGCTTTAAAAAACGTCTCCATATGGCGGAAGGTTTCCGTCAGGTATTGATTCAGCTCATCCAGCCACGGCTCCCCTTCCTCGTAGGCTGCGGTGGCAGCTGCCACAGAAATGGGGTTAGGCAGGTAGTGATAAAGGCTGTTCCAACGTTCACGGATATCTGGGTCTGGTATAATGATGTTGGCCAGGTGGTTTCCTGCCAGGTTAAAGGTTTTGCTGGGGGCAGTGCATGTAATGAGGCGTTTTGTATCCGGATACAGGCTGGCTATAGGGGTATGGCAGATGCCTGGGCGGAGTATGTCATTGTGTATCTCGTCGCAGATGATGAACAGGCCATGCTTTTGGCAGATGTCTACAATATGCCTCAGCTCATCCTGACTCCAGACACGCCCGGTAGGATTATGGGGACTGCATAGTATGAGAACTTTATTGTTTTCGTCCTCAGCTTTCTGTTCCAGGTCCTCAAAATCAATGGTAAACCGGCCATGGCTGTAACAGAGTCTGGAATATACGGGAATCATGCCTGTATTCCTGATGGAATTAAAAAATGGTTTATAGGCCGGGGTATGTATGATGACGCCGTCTCCGGGCCTGGCAATCAGCGACAGGGCATGAGACAGAGCGGGCACCACGCCTGAATCCACCACGATTTCATCCGGTGTAATGCGCCAGCGGTGACGTTTTTCCATCCAGCGGCAAACCGCCTTATAATAGGATGCATCATAGATATCCGTATAACCAAAGATGCCTTCTTCCACCCGCCTGTGCATGGCGGCTATGATTTCCGGTGCAGTCTTAAAGTCCATATCGGCAATCCAGAGAGGAATGCTGTTATCAGGGGCTTTGGGGGCAAATTTTTTTAAACCATCGTATTTTTCGCTGTCTGTGTGCCATCTGTTGATGACTGTGTCAAAATCGTATAACATAATAGTCCTCTTTTTAAATTAAGCATATTTACTGTTAAGTAGATTAACTGTTAACTAGATTAATTATAAACACATCATACAAAATAAATCAATACTTAAATTATTTTTCGTATATAATATACAAAACATAAGCTTGCAACTGTGCATTGTGCTGAAAACAGTGTACTGTTTCTTGAAGAAACTCCATCACAGGCATGATTTGGGAAAAAACAGTATTGCAAAAAATACAAAGAAGAATTCCAGCCTTACCTTGCAACATTTCCAATAATCCGATATAATAACTTTGGGGTTCGCGCATGTCGCGTGAGAATGAAAATCAATATAATGGGGAATACATATTGTACGGGCATTTCCCCTAAGAACAAGGAGGATTTAAAATGAACGTAATCAGCACAGAAAAGGCACCAGGCGCAATCGGACCATACTCCCAGGGATTTGAGGTTAATGGAGTTATCTACACATCTGGTCAGATACCGGTAAATCCGGCAGACGGCAGCGTTGCAGAGGACATTGCAGGACAGGCTGAGCAGAGCTGCAAGAACGTTGGCGCCATCCTGGAAGCAGCAGGCAGCGGCTTTGACAAAGTATTTAAGACCACCTGCTTCCTGGCAGATATGGGCGATTTTGCAACATTTAACGAAGTATATGCTAAGTATTTCACATCCAAACCAGCCAGGAGCTGTGTGGCAGTTAAGACCCTTCCAAAGGGCGTTCTGTGTGAAATCGAGGCAATTGCTGTTAAATAAGGATTGACCTGACATACGCATTAAAAGCCGCAAATCTCTGCATTTTGCCGGGAAGAGCGGCTTTTTTGACCCCGTCGGCGCTCCGTAAGAGAAGGAAGAGTGGAATGGATAAAAAAGCGATTCTGAAAAAAGCGGTTAAGATACTTCTGGTATTGGGACTGGCAGGATGCCTGTTCCTGTTCCTGATAAATCTGTACATGATCAGGAAAGAAAAGCCGAATATCATCAGTTCAGATGATGCGGCAGCTCTTGGAGATGTGGACTGTATCATGGTTCTGGGCTGCAGTGTCAGGCCGGACGGTACGCCTTCCGGCATGCTTCGGGACAGGCTGGACAAGGGAATAGAGCTGTATGAGGACGGTGTGTCCGACCGCCTTCTCATGAGCGGGGACCATGGGCGCAAGAACTATGACGAGGTAAACCGGATGAAGCAGTATGCCATTGATGAGGGCATTCCTTCCGGGGATATTTTTATGGACCACGCGGGCTTCTCCACCTATGAGAGCATGTACCGGGCCAGGGATATTTTCCAGGTGAAGAAGATTATTATAGTTACGCAGCGCTATCACATGTACCGGGCTCTTTATGTGGCGCAGGCCATGGGGATGGAGGCATACGGCGTAGAGTCAGATCCCAGGCAGTACGGCGGCCAGAAAATGAGGGATTTAAGAGAACTGCTGGCCAGGCCCAAGGATTTGATTTATACCATTGTAATGCCTAAGCCCACCTATCTGGGAGATGCCATACCGGTCAGCGGGGACGGCAATGTTACCAATGATAAAGAAGAAAACCGGGCCAGGAATAAATCCGATCAGAAGTAGGATATATCCCAAGGACATAAAAATAGGTTCTATACTGAATGTTGGGGTGTGCTGAAAAGCACACTTCCAACATTCTTTTC
>ENA-OWPD01000555-OWPD01000555.1-human-gut-metagenome-genome-assembly--contig:-NODE-555-length-42015-cov-7.028646_pt1 | contig 42015 bp, 37 predicted proteins | sample MGYA00248262_ERZ651842 | MGnify/ENA primary metagenome ERZ651842 (study PRJEB26924, sample SAMEA4378253) | human gut metagenome | biome: human gut; feature: human-associated habitat; material: faeces... | reverse complement strand
GGGGCAGACACAGGCCATGTCACAGGCCGTACAGAAAACACTGGAAAATAATGGCGGGGTAGGTATAATGACAGGATCTTATGACCAAAACCTGTCTATTTTGTCTGTGAATAATCTGCTGTTGCATAGTACGGGACATACATTCGATACTTTCATGGAACAGACAAAAGGCTCATTGAAAAATTTCTTTTATGGCGAGGAAGATATACTGGATCGAGACCGTTTTTTGCAGCTTCACGGAACAGGGGAAGCACAGATCCTTACAGCAGACGGTACAGTGAATAATGTACGGCTTTGTAAAGAGGATGCGACAGATGAGGCGGGCAGACAGATCTGGGTTATGTCCGTACAGATTAACTGGGATCATGTAAATCTGGCACTGCTCAATGAGGCTATCTATTCCGGCTTCTGGTATTTTGACTGTGACAAAAACAGTGAGATTGTGAATGCAAACTGGAGTCATGAATTCCGAAAAATGCTTGGTTATCATGACACTCTGGACTTTCCGAATAAACTGGAATCCTGGTCAGATCTTCTGCATCCACAGGATAAAGAAAGAGTAATGGTGCAGCTTCAGGCGGCAATTAAGGATAAGACGAACCAGATAAAATACCAGGTAGAGTATCGTATGAGAATGAAGGATAATCAATACCAGTGGTTTCGGGCATCGGCAGAAGTAATACGCCGTCTGGATGGTTCTGCCAGCAGGATTGCCGGGATTTTTATTAACATTGATGCGGAGAAAAAAGAAATCATGCAGGCACAAAAATCTGCTGCTTTCCATCGGGCTTTTACGAAAGCAGATCTGTGCGAGTATTATGTGAATCTGGAAGCGAATACTTTTGATACTTTTAAGGTTGAACCGTCCCTGATGACCGTCTTTGAACAGAGTCATACATGGGATGAACTGATACAGCATTTTGTGGATTCCTATGTTATGGAAACAGATAAGAAGGCGGTATCCGCTTTTTATGACCGTGATTATATTGCAGAAAGGCTGAAGGGGCTGGAAACTGAATTGTCTTTAGAGTGTCGAATCACTCTGAATGGAGAAGAACGATGGGTTCGCAATGTGATCATACGTGGAGAGATAGAGGATTCAGAATATGCCATGATTTTCTTGCGTGATATCACAGAGGCAAAGGTAGAGAGCGCACGGCATCTGCAGATGGCAGCAGATAATGCCTCCATGGAGCAGCTGATTCAGAGTATCGTACGTCTGGTTGACCGCTTTGTTGTCTGTGATCTGGAAAATGACAGATATGAATTCTACAATCTGAATGGACAGATGATATATAAACCTCTGGGATTTTATCATGATTTTCAGATGCAGGTTCTTGAAAAATATAAGACACTGGAACCATTGGAAGCTATAGATATCCTGATAGCCCCGGATAATATTCGGAAAAAACTGAAAAGTGAAAATGATATTTATAAGTTTGAGTATTGCAGCCAGGATGAAAAGACTTATAAAATCGCTTCTTATATTCCCTTGGAATGGAAGAATGGAAAGCTGGAAAAGGTATTGCTGGCATCCATGGATGTGACACAGGAGAAGAAAGCAGAGATTGAATCCCGTCAGGCACTGAAAGAGGCTTACCGGTCCGCAGAAAATGCAAATCGTGCGAAAACAGAATTCCTTTCCAATATGTCCCATGTTTTGTTATGTTTAGATTGGTTGTATCTTATAGATGCGGCAGAGGTCGATAAGAAAGGGCGCATAAACTTATGTATATGAACTACTATGGCTATTGAATATCCGAGTATTTTACTGGGTCCCGATCAAATCGGGACTTTTCTTATGTTCCGGTTATTCGGCACCATCGTCTTCCGAGGAATGCCTCCTCTGCCAGTTGTGTAGGCTGACAATGGTACACACTCTTTAGACCGGTTTACCCTGCGGCTTTTGTTAAACTCTTTGATATCCGGCAATTCCATTGCTGTGAGTACCGTTTTATCCCCATGGAGGCTTTCTATGTAAGTATCTACAGCATTGTGGATAGGATGGGGGAATAATCCATGTCAGGATGCAGGGATGCTGGCAGTAGATGCAGTTGGATGAGATGTTGTTTCAGCGGATATATAGCGGGTACTGATGGGTACTATGGAGCATCACATGATATTCCTGCTGCGGATAGACCGGTTGGTATCATAAGGTGGGGAGAGCTGGAGTGCTGGTGATCTATTCCGCGGAGGTGGTAGAATGTATAGGATACCAGAAAAATATTCTGGATATCTGCCCTTTTGTTGACAATCCGCATACAAAAGGATTACACTTTCATCAATAAAAAATAAAGGAGTACCACGAAATGGAATTACAAAAGGGAAGACCTGAGAATACAGATAATCGTCTGGACAAAGAAATCCGTGTCTATGATTTTTTAGACAAACTTGGAGTTCAATATCAGCGTATTGACCATGAGGCTGCTATGACTATGGAAGCCTGCGAAGAAATTGACCACGCCCTTGGCGACAACACCACGATCTGCAAAAATCTGTTCCTGTGCAATCGTCAGGAGACGGATTTTTATCTTCTTCTGATGCCTGGTGATAAACCGTTTAAGACAAAAGATCTCTCTGCGCAGATCCATTCCGCCAGATTATCTTTTGCCAAACCGGAATATATGGAGAAATATCTTGATATCACCCCTGGATCCGTCAGTGTATTGGGACTGATGAATGATTCTGAGAAGAAAGTACAGCTTCTAATTGATGAAGATGTCATGAAGGAGCCATACTTCGGCTGTCATCCCTGTATTAATACCTCGAGTCTCAAATTCACAACTGAAGATCTGATGCAGAAAATTATTCCAGCACTGGAGCATGAGCCTGTCACAGTGACTCTGCCGGTTCCGGAATAAGGAAAACACATAACCAAAGACACAGGAAAGCCCTCAGCCATAGATTTTGTCTATATCTGAGGGCTTTCTGAATATGGACTATTTTAAAATGCCATAATCCTGCATGAATTCCTGCTATCCTTGATACTCCAATCGCATTAGACTCACGCACTGCGTCCAGACGATTACATATGATCACTCTGGGACAGCGAACACCAAGTTCCGGTTCCGGAAATGTCGGAGAATCTTATCATAAGACCGGCCGAGAATAAAGGCTATAATACAATTATTTCGGGGGTTATATGTCTCGGGATAGTGGTGCGTAAACAGTAACAAATACCTGGGAATGTTGTTCTGTAGTTGACAATGACTCTGGGAATGATATAAAATATGGAATTGAAATTCAGCGGTTGTTCTGATACTATTTTCTTGACCATATAACCTCCGACAGAACCATTCTGTTTAGAAGTCAGGTTACCGTTGTACCCGTCTGTAAGCGGTACGCCTAATTCATTTGCAACCTCGAATTTGAAACGGTCTAACGCACCTTTTGCTTCCGGTACAGCTGTCTGGTTAGAAGATTTTGTGTTTGACATATCAATTTCCTCCTTGGTTGTTGTTTTCTTTTGAAGTATTTTTGTGTTGCAATGCTAGTATATGAAGATGTAGAAATAATACACTGGAAGTTTTCGCATGGACAGGAAGAGCATGGAAACAGGAAAACTTGCATGATGACTGTAAGAAAAATATTAATAAATTATGAATTATGTATATTTTTTAAGTTTTAATTGCGTTTTATTTAGTGCTTTGTTATAATTACAGTTAGGATTGTGGATAAAAGATAAAATCCGCAAAATAAATAGGAGAAACGGAGAGGAGAAACTATGAACTTAGGTATAATCGCACATAACAGTAAAAAAGTACTGATAGAAGATTTCTGCATCGCTTATAAGAATATACTTGCCAAACATGAGGTCTATGCCACAGGTACAACCGGACGGAGAATAGAAGAAGCGACAAGCCTTCATGTGCATAAATTCCTTGCCGGCAGTATTGGTGGAGACAAGCAGTTTATGGAGATGGTAGAGCGTCAGGATCTTGATATGGTCATTCTGTTCTACAATCCGGTCATGATCGATCCTAAAGAACCGGATATCACAAGCATCGTGAGAAGATGCGACCAGTACAATATTCCTGTAGCGACAAATATTGCCACAGCAGAACTTCTTATTTTAGGGCTTGCAAGAGGAGACCTGGATTGGAGACTGAATCTGAAATGAGAGTGATCGCAGGTAAAGCCAGAAGGCTTAATTTGAAAACAATTCCGGGGATAGACACAAGACCTACTACTGACAGAATCAAAGAAACATTATTTAATATACTTCAGCCGGAGCTTTTGGAATGCCGTTTCCTGGATCTTTTTTCCGGAAGTGGCGGGATCGGAATCGAAGCTCTGAGCAGAGGGGCTTCTTATGCAGTGTTTGTGGAGAAGAATCCAAAAGCTGCTGCATGCATCAGAGAAAATCTTGCATTTACAAAACTGGCAGAAGATGGTAAACTGCTGAACATGGACGTGTTGCAGGCATTGCGTTCCCTTGAGGGAAAAGGTGTTTTTGACATTATTTTTATGGATCCCCCATATAATAATGAACTGGAAAGACAGGTGCTGGAATATCTGAAAGACAGCACAGTTGCAGATAAGAATACACTTATTATTGTGGAAGCGGATCTTCAGACGGATTTCAGTTATGTGGAATCTCTCGGTTACAGGCAGCTGCGTTCGAAAGAGTATAAAACAAATAAGCATGTATTTTTAGAACGTGCATAATTAACTATAATAATTTCAGAATGAATACATTGCTTCCTGAAATTATCATAAGATTGCTGCCTGCAGGCAGCATTCGTGTTGTTATGCATATGTGTATGTGCCAGAGGAAAGAGAGAGTAAAAATAAATGAAAATAGCAGTATATCCCGGCAGCTTTGATCCGGCTACCTATGGACATCTTGATGTGATCCGGAGAGCAGCAGTTTCTTTTGACAAAGTGATAGTGGGCGTTTTACATAATTCTTCAAAAAGTCCGTTGTTTTCTGTGCAGGAACGTGTTAATATATTAGAAAAGGCGACTCAGGACGTTCCTAATGTCGAGGTAAAACCATTTGAGGGATTGTCTGTGAATTTTGCCAGAGAGAATCACGCTCAGGTGATCATACGTGGACTTCGCGCAGTTACAGATTTTGAGTATGAGCTCCAGATGGCTCAGACCAATCGTGTACTTGCACCGGATGTAGATACTGTATTTCTGACTACAAGTCTGGAATATGCATACCTGAGTTCTACAATATTGAAGGAAGTTGCACATTTTGGAGGCGACCTGAGTAAGTTTGCACCGGCCGAGATAACGGATGCAGTTATTGAGAAGATTCGTCTTACAGCAGACAACAAATAAGTTATTGTTCACATAGAGCGTACAGTAACAGAAATAGAAAATAAGGAGTGTATATACTATGAGCAGCAGAATTGAACAGATTATCGGTGAGATTGAGGAATATGTGGACAGCTGTAAATTCCAGCCACTGTCAACTACTAAGATTGTGGTAAATAAAGAAGAAATTGAGGAACTTCTGAGAGAACTCCGCCTGAAAACTCCGGATGAGATTAAACGTTATCAGAAGATCATTAACAATAAGGACGCTATCCTTGAGGATGCTCAGACTAAGGCAGATGCACTGATCGCAGATGCACAGGCAAGAGCACAGGAACTGGTAACACAGCATGAGATTATGCAGAAAGCATATGCACAGGCAAATGATACGATCAATGCAGCTAACAAACAGGCACAGGAGATTCTGGATTCTGCAACACAGGATGCAAACAGCATTCGCCTCAGCGCGATCACCTATACAGATGATATGATGGCCAATATTGGCAGTGTGCTTAATACAACATTAGAGGATGCAGGTGTGAAATACAAAACATTTATTGATTCCCTGCAGAGCTGTCTTGATGTTGTAAACCACAATCGTCAGGAACTTGCACCTCAGACAGCACAGGCTGCAGCAATTACAGGCTCTTATCATGATAATGACGGAGCGAAAGATGATGATGACGATCTGTTAGATGATCTGGGAGAGAACTAAAAATAAATCAGTTATAAATATTATAGAAGATGAGAAAACAAGGGGCAGGAAAATTTCCTGCCCTGATTTTGTATAATGAAATGATGACAGTTCCCGGAAAGAATTTATTTTCACAGATAGGAAATCAGACAGTAAAGAATACCTGCTGTAAGGAATGTACAGATACACTTGGAAATAAAATAAGGCAGAATGCTGAGGTCATGGTGGAGAACACCTTTTGTCTGAGCAAGGATGCACAGACCGCCGGATGCGGTGGCTGCAGCGGACAAAAGTATACGAGTCATGTATGGCAGTCCGGAAACTGAAATAAGAGAAAGTCCGGAAGTGATCTCTGTAAATCCGAGCAGCAGGTATTGATAGAGAAGTGGAAAAGGCGCATAATATCTGATACATCCTGCCAGAATGGAGAACAATAGAATATATCCTCCGAGACGTGTAATGGTTTCAAAACCGTTCATTATAGAAAAATCAAGTATATTTTTTCGAGAAGAAATCTCGGGTGAAAATCCTGGGGAATCTGAGATGGTGACATTTTGGTACACAAAAAAACGAAAGAACAGCATACATATCAGATTTGCTGAAAAAATACTCGCAAAGACCATGCCGGCAGGTACTGTATCCTTAAGACAGGACTTACAGAGATAGGTAATGATAAAGGCAGGGCTTGGATTGTTACAGAAGGTAGTGAGATAAAGAGCTTCTTTTTTGCTGATTTTATGTAATCCATACAGATCAGAGGCAAGTTTGGCTCCCAGAGGATAACCACACAGCATTCCGAGAACGAAAACATAACCACCCCAGATGCTGACACCCGGAAAAATATGAAAGAATGATTCAAATGGCAGGAGAAGTTTCCGGATATGACCGGTATGTGTAAGCATTCCTGTGAGAATAATAAATGGGAGAAGCGTTGGGATTAATGTATTCAGCCACAGAGTCATTCCGGCTCTGGCACAGGACAGACTTTCAGCAGGATGCAGCAGAAGAAAGACAAGAAGAAAACAAATACCACCGGTGAGTATGGTGTTTTTGGACATACAACAACCTCTTTGCAATTGTTTGCCATTCTTTATAAAATTTATATGGCGCAGAATGAAAATAAATGCTATAGTATTTGGGTAAAATATATCTGGAAAATTTGTCGTATATCGGGAAAACAATGGTATATTATAAGACAAATGTGTGATTTTTGGAGGTAATATAATTATGGCAGTTTTAGAGAATTGTGAACCCAAAAGAGTGTTCCATTATTTTGAGGAGATATGCAAAATTCCTCATGGCTCAGGAAATACAAAGCAGATCAGCGACTATCTGGTTCAGTTTGCAAAGGATCATGATCTGAAATATGTTCAGGATGAGATGAATAATGTGGTTATTTATAAACCGGGCACAGCGGGATACGAGAATGCTCCTGTAGTAATCATTCAGGGACATATGGATATGGTATGTGAGAAACGTCCGGATGTAGAGCATGATTTTACAAAAGACGGATTAAATCTTTCTGTAGAAGGTGACTATGTATCTGCAAACGGAACAACCCTTGGTGGTGATGACGGAATTGCTGTTGCTTATGGTCTTGCACTTCTGGAAAGTGATACAATTGCTCATCCGCCGCTTGAAGTGTTTATTACTGTAGATGAGGAAATCGGTCTTCTGGGTGCAGTTGGATTTGACTGCAGTGTATTAAAAGGAAGAAGATTTATCAATCTGGATTCTGAAGCAGAAGGAAGCCTCTGGATCAGCTGTGCAGGCGGACTTTCCGGAGTCAGCCATATTCCAGTGGCAAGACTGGATGCAGAGGGAGAGAAGCTGACAGTTAAGATCAGCGGACTGATGGGCGGTCATTCCGGAGCTGAGATTGACAAGAATCGTGCAAACGCAAATTCTCTTCTCGGAAAATTTCTCCATGGTCTGGATGAGAAAACAGATTTTGAACTGATCAGTGTGCAGGGCGGACAGAAAGATAATGCCATTACAAGGGAGGCTACAGCAGAAATCCTTGTTCTTGAAGAAAATACAGATGCTGTCAGAGAATATGCGGCTTCTGTGCAGGGAGCATGGAGAGAAGAGTATGCAGGAACTGATGAGGGTATCACAGTAACTGTTGAAGATGAGGGAAAACAGGAAGTAAGGGTTCTTCATCCCACAAGTAAAGAAAAAGTAATTTTCTTCCTTGTAAATGTACCTTATGGTGTTCAGAAAATGAGCGGAACGATCAAAGGACTGGTAGAGACTTCTACGAATATCGGTATTCTGAAGACTTCTGAGAATGAGGTAATGGGAAGCTCCAGTATCAGAAGTTCTGTGGAGACAGCCAGAGATTCCCTTTCTGACAAGATTGCCTATCTGACAGAGTTCCTTGGCGGAGAGTATGAGAGACAGGGCGTTTATCCTGCGTGGGAGTATCGCAAGGATTCACCGCTTCGTGATAAGATGGTGGAAGTATATGAGGAAATGTATGGACAGAAACCGAATGTGGTGGCAATCCATGCAGGACTTGAGTGTGGACTTTTCTATAAGAAGATGGAAGGACTTGACTGTGTGTCTCTGGGACCTGATATGAAGGATATTCATACGTCTGAAGAGGTGCTTAGTATTTCTTCTACAGAGAGAGTCTGGAAGTATCTGGTGAAAGTTCTGGAGGCTCTTAAAGAGTGATGTTGGAAGCATCCCTGTTGCGCTTTGGCGGCAGGGGTGCTTTTTTGAATGTTCTATATGTCCGGTGCTTTGCATATACTGTATCAGAATGCGGAACTAAGCATTTCGTTACTGTTCACTCCGTTCACAGTAATGTAGCCAAAATTCATTCCAGATTGCCTGTGGCAATGGAATTTTGGCTTGTATGTCTCGGGATTTTGGCATATTCATGCCAAAACACCTCGCGGGATAGTGGTGTGTGAACAGTAACCGCATTTCTAAAAAAAACAGAAACTATTCATATTAGCGAGATATTTTTCAAAATCTATGCTATAATAACAAAATGTATGAAATGCAAGGAGCGAGTGAAAATGGAAATACAGTTATGGAGAAGCATTTTGTGCCCGTATGAACTGGCTGTGAGAGAGCTGGAAGTGAAATTCAATCACATTATTGATGAATGTAAAGAGAATGATGTTTACTGCCCGATTGAGCAGGTGGAGGGCAGGGTTAAGAGCGTGAGCAGTATTCTTGAGAAAATGCAGCGCAAGCATATTCCTATGGAGAGAATGGAAGAAGAACTGGAGGATATTGCCGGTGTTCGTATTATCTGCCAGTTTGAGGAGGATATAGAGACGGTTGCTTCCCTGATCCAGAAGAGAAGCGATATGGTTATAAAGAGTGAGAAGAATTATCTGAAGCATATTAAACAGAGTGGTTACAGAAGTTATCATCTGATTATTTATTATACAGTGGATACGATCAAAGGGCCAAAGAAGCTGCAGGCGGAGATACAGATCCGTACAATGGCTATGAACTTCTGGGCGACGATTGAGCATTCCCTGCAATATAAATATAAAGGGGATATGCCAGAGCATGTGGCAGAACGTCTGAGCAAGGCAGCAGATGCCATTAATGCTCTTGACCATGAGATGTCTTCTGTGCGGAATGAGATTATGGATGCACAGAATTCGTCACAGATGCAGTCTAATCTGGTGAAGGATATTCTGATCAACATTGAAAATCTGTACAAGATTGCAAATAAGCGGGAGATTATGAAGATTCAGGATGAGTTCCTGAGAGTATTTAAAACAAAAGATCTTCAGCAACTGAAGCGGTTCCACAGACAGCTTGATATTATATCCGAAGGATACCGGGCACAGGCAGTGTATCATCATGTCTGATTATTATCCGGAAATGATAATTTGAAAGGTTTGCTGCAGATGTAGAACTGTGTGGCGGATGATCGTATCCGCATGACTATAATACATACGAGGAAAATATAAATGCAGGATTTTTTACCGGTAACAAAGAAAGAAATGAAACAGAGAGGGTGGGAGCAGGTAGATTTTGCCTATATTACAGGTGATGCCTACGTGGACCATCCTTCCTTTGGTACTGCGATCATCAGCAGACTGTTGGAGAGTCGTGGGTATAAAGTGGGGATCATTCCTCAGCCTGACTGGAGAAAGAAGGAGAGTATTCAGGTATTTGGAGAGCCTCGACTGGGATTTCTGGTGTCTGCGGGAAATATGGACTCTATGGTAAATCACTATACAGTCTCTAAAAAGCACAGGCAGAAAGATTCCTATTCACCGGGAGGCCAGATGGGACTTCGTCCTGACCGTGCGGTGATCGTGTACAGCAATCTGATCCGTCAGACTTATAAAAAGACACCCATTATCCTGGGTGGGATTGAAGCCAGCCTGAGACGACTGGCACATTATGATTATTGGGAGAATAAAGTAAAACACAGTGTACTCCTTGATTCCGGGGCAGATATGATTTCCTATGGAATGGGTGAGCATTCGATCATAGAGATTGCAGATGCGCTGGCAAGTGGACTGCCGGTAGAGGAACTTACCTATATTGCAGGAACTGTATTTAAGTGCAGGGATCTGTCGAGAGTTTATGATCCGATTATTCTTCCTTCTTATGAGGAAGTAAAAGTAAATAAGAAGGTTTATGCAGACAGCTTTGCCATTCAGTATCAGAATACAGATCCATTCAGCGCCAGACCAATGGCAGAATCTTATGGGACAAAGGGATATATTATACAGAATCCTCCTGCTCTGCCCCTGACGCAGGAGGAAATGGATGATGTATATGCCCTGCCTTATACGGAGAAAGTTCATCCCATGTATGAGAAGCTGGGCGGAATTCCGGCACTGGAAGAAATCAAGTTCAGCCTGACAAGCAACAGAGGGTGCTTTGGTGGCTGTAATTTCTGTGCCCTGACTTTTCATCAGGGAAGAATTCTTCAGACCAGAAGTCATGAGTCTCTGATCGAAGAAGCTACCAGAATGACAAATGATCCTGAGTTCAAGGGTTATATTCACGATGTGGGTGGTCCCACAGCAGATTTCAGACAACCATCTTGTCAGAAACAGCTCACGAAAGGGGTCTGCAAGAATAAGCAGTGCCTGTTTCCCACGCCATGCAAAAACCTGACTGTAGATCATTCGGATTACGTTTCTCTGCTTCGGAAGCTGCGGAAGATCCCGGGAGTGAAGAAGGTATTCATCCGCTCCGGTGTACGCTTTGATTATGTGGTGGCAGACAGGGACAAGACTTTTTTGCGTGAACTGGTGGAACATCACGTAAGCGGGCAGCTGCGTGTGGCACCGGAACATGTGTCTGATCAGGTTCTGAAGTATATGGGAAAACCAAGTCACAGCGTTTATCAGCAGTTTCTTAAGGAATATGATGTGGCAAACAGGCAAACAGGAAAGCAGCAGTATGCTGTCCCGTATTTCATGTCCTCCCATCCGGGATGTACCATGAAAGAGGCAGTAAAACTTGCGGAATATGTCCGGGATCTTGGCTTTACCCCGGAACAGGTACAGGATTTCTATCCAACCCCGTCTACTCTTTCTACCTGTATGTACTATACGGGAATCCATCCTCTTACAGGTGAGAAGGTATATGTGCCGAAGAACCCCCATGAAAAAGCAATACAGAGAGCTTTGATGCAGTACAAGAATCCTGCAAACAGAGAACTGGTGCTGGAAGGCCTCAAAATGACCGGAAGAATGGACCTGGTAGGTTACGGCCCTAAATGTTTGCTCCGGCCGCTTCGAGAGAATCATGGAGGCCAACAGCATACTCAGGGCAGCAGTCGGAATGCGAAAAACAGCAGAAACAGCAAAAATAACAAAAACAACAAAAACAGTTCAGCATCTGCAAAGAAGAACACTATCAGAAATATACATAAGAAAAATTCCGGAGGAGGACGTAAGTGAAAGAAAAGAAAAACAGAAATAAAAAACAAAGTAAAGCGAAAACATCTTCAAGAGTATCCAAAGGGAATTTCGGATATTTCAGAAGTGAAAAGAGACGCCGCCTGATCATCACTGCAATTCTTTTTGCAGTACCCTTATTCATCTTTTTTACATCCTGGTTCTATTTTAAGACAAGAATGACTGTCTGGACAGTTGTAACTGTAGTTGGCTGTCTTCCGGCATGTAAATCCATGGTGAATCTGATCATGATTCTGAAATGCAGACCAATGGATGCCGGATTATATCAGAAAATCCATGAGCATCAGGGCAGTCTGGATATGGCATATGAACTTTACATGACTTTTTATGAAAAAAGTGCCTATATTGATGCAGCAGCAGTATGTGGAAATACAGTAGTGGCTTACAGCAGTGATCCGAAAATCGATGCATCTTTCATGGAAACCAATTCCCAGAAGATCATCCGTAAAAACGGTTATAAAGTGACGGTGAAAATTTTTACAGATCTCCGTCCGTTCCTGGAACGTCTTGATTCCATGAACGATCACAGAGAAAGTCTGGAAGAAGGAATCAAATTTACCCCGGACGAAAAATATCCGGATCTTTCCAGAAACGAACTGATCCGACAGACCATTCTGGCATTGTGTCTGTAGCCGCCGGAATTCAGTTACAAAATATATCTATAGCAATGTGTTATTTCGGAGTTTGGTATAATTATACAGGAACAATTAAATATGAAAGAATTTATTATAGAAGAAAATGAAGCGGGCCAGCGCTTTGATAAATATCTGGCCAAGCTTCTTAGAGAAGCACCTAAAAGTTTTTTTTACAAAATGCTCCGCAAAAAGAACATCACTCTAAATGGAAAGAAAGCCACAGGAAACGAAAAACTTCTCAAAGGCGACACCATCAAACTGTTTCTGAGTGATGAAACTTTCGATAAATTTGCAGGAAGCAGTCAGGCAGCAAGAGCATACTGCGAACTGGATATTGTTTACGAGGATCCTGATATCATTATCATCAATAAACCGGCAGGGATGCTTTCACAGCCGGCAGATGACGGGGAACCGTCCCTTGTAGAATATCTGACCGGCTACCTTTTAAAGAAAGGTGACCTTACAGAAGAACAGCTCAAAACCTTCAGACCTTCTGTATGTAACCGACTTGACCGTAATACCAGCGGAATGGTCTGTGCAGGTAAAAGCCTTGCCGGTCTGCAGTTTCTGTCCAGGATATTCCACGACAGAACACTTCACAAATACTACATCTGCCTCACAAAAGGCAAAATAGAAAAACCGGATCATATCAGGGGTTATCTGCACAAAGATAAAAAAACAAACAAAGTAATCGTAAGCAGACAGGAATTCAAAGATTCCCTGCCGATTGAAACGAAATATCGTCCTCTTGGCAGCAACGGAAAAATAACTCTTCTGGAAGTTGAGCTGATCACAGGCCGTACTCACCAGATTCGTGCTCACCTTGCAGGAACAGGACATCCATTGCTTGGAGACACCAAATACGGAGATTCTGAATTTAATAAGCAATACATCCGCCATGGAGTCAGGCATCAGCTTCTCCATGCATACAGGTTAGTAATTCCGGAGACAGACCAGACCTTTGTGGCGCCGGCACCGGAGCTTTTCTGTAAAATCATCAAAGAGGAAAATCTTGAGGAGGCTTATCATGAGAATCTGGAAAGAAATATGGGATTACGCAAAAATGATCATCATAGTAGTAGTGATCGTAACGCTTGTGAATAGCGTAGTACTGATCAATGCCAAAATTCCTTCCGAATCAATGGAAAAAACCATTATGACAGGAGACCGTATTTTCGGATTCCGCCTTGCATATGGACTCAATCTGGATTTCTTCGGACATGAAATATCAAAAAAAATAAAAGATCCGGAACGCTTTGACATTGTTATTTTCAAATACCCGGATGACGAAAGCAAGCTTTTTATCAAACGCGTCATCGGACTTCCGGGAGAAAAAGTACAGATTAAGGACGGCAAAGTCTATATCAATGATTCAGAGATTCCTCTGGATGACAGTTTCGTTCCGGAAAAACCAAGGGGCAGCTTTGGCCCGTATGAAGTTCCCGAAAACAGCTATTTCGTCCTGGGTGATAACCGCAATCATTCCAAAGACTCCCGTTGCTGGAAAAGCACCAGTTTTGTGACCTTTGATGAGATTGTCGGAAAGGCAGTTATCAGGTATTATCCGTCGGTAAAATTATTGAAGTAGAAAATAAAATTTACGGAGAAATAAAGTGGCAACATGGAACAGCAGAGGTTTGCGGGGATCCACTCTGGAGGATCTTGTAAATCGTACAAATGAACAATACAGAGAAAAGGGACTGGCACTTATCCAGAAAATTCCCACTCCGATCACACCTGTCCGTATGGATAAGGAAAACCGTCATATTACGCTGGCATATTTCGAGCAACGAAGTACTGTAGACTATATTGGAGCAGTACAGGGCATCCCTGTCTGCTTTGATGCCAAAGAATGTGCTGCGGATACTTTTCCGCTTGCGAATATCCATCCTCATCAGGTGGAATTTATGCAGGCATTTGAAAAGCAGGGAGGGGTGGCTTTTTTTCTTATATTCTACAGCCATGAAAACCAGTTCTATTACCTTACACTGCGCAGTCTCCTTACTTTCTGGAACCGGATGCAGGAAGGCGGCCGCAAGAGCTTCCGGCGCGAAGAACTGGAGCCTCAGTACTATTTGAATAAAAAAAGCGGGTTTCTTGTGCCCTTTCTTGATGGAGTTCAGACTGACCTTAATGAACGGGAATAGGAAAGGGGACGCGCAGAAATTTATTTTATTTCCGGTGCGGTTTCGGCATCTAAGAGTTTCTAAGGCAAAAAAAATCTGCTAAAAGCATGAGCCGTCTTCTCAAACTCGCTCCGTCGCAGACTTCGCTCAGACAGTGAAACAGCCGGCTCATAACGCAGATTTTTTTTGCCTAAGAAACTCTAGAGTGTGTCTGAAAAATCATTCCCGCAATCTGCACGCCCCACTTTGCGGGATATTTCACCCGAATTCAGTTGCCGTAGCCCGCTACGGCGCCCTCATCCGGGCAAAATATCCCACAAATTGTGACGCACATCTTGCAGAAAGCCTTTTTCAGACACGCTCTAAGATACCTGCAAATGCACCGGAAATAAAATAAATTTCTGCGCTGTGTATTGGCAGTAACCATGAAGAAATCAACTTGCTGGCATACTATAGCAAGCCTCTTATAATGTTATTGATTCAGTTCATCAGAGCGTAAAATCCTGCGTCAGCACGCCTGTAGGTATCTTTCTTGTTTTTCGCACTCTGCTGAATTGCCTCAAATGCATTAGTACAGCGAAAATTAAGTTTCTGCTAAATCAGACAAGTCAATATAGCAGTTACTTAATATTCGCTGTATTAGTTAATAGACTTGCTATAGCCATCATAATCTTCCGCATTGCGAAAACCAGCTCGGAAACATATTGTATTTGAGGTGCATTTGCAGGTGTCTTAGAGATTCTTAGTTTTCAGGAAATCTGCGTTATGAGAAGAAAAGCCCCTTGTCTGAGCGACAGCGAGTAATTCCGGGCTTTTCTTCTCATGGTTTTAGCAGATTTTCTGAAGACTTAGAAGCTCTTAGATACCGAAACCGCACCTCAAATACAATATGTTTCTGAGCGTCCCTTTGAATACACATAACGAATAGACAAAAACAACAATATAATAACATTAACTGTACTTGACATTTTTCTGAAAAACCATTATAATTCTATCTAGTCTCACATTACTTTAGTAGCACGTTACCGTACTAAAGTAAAACCAACGAAGTAATAAATCAACACAATACATAACCAAGAGGAGGACCACCCATGCAGCGTATTTTCCACACCCCTGAAGGTGTAAGAGACATCTACAACGGCGAATGCAGCCAGAAAAGAAAGGTACAGGAGAAAATCCATCGCGTCTTCCACCAGTATGGCTATGAAGACATAGAAACCCCGACATTCGAATACTTTGAAGTATTCAGCCGCGAAGTAGGAACCATCCCATCCAAAGAACTTTATAAATTCTTTGACAGAGAAGGCAATACCCTGGTACTCAGACCTGACTTCACCCCGTCTGTATCCAGAGCCTGTGCAACCTACTTTTCCCCGGACAAAGAACCTGTAAGCCTCTGCTACACAGGAAACACCTTTATCAACAACACCAGCTACAGAGGACATCTCAAAGAAACCACACAGATGGGAGTAGAACGGATCGGTGATGAATCCGCAGATGCAGATGCAGAACTTCTTGCCATGACGGTGGAATGCCTTCTGGCAGCAGGTCTTACTGAATTTCAGGTCAGTGTCGGACAGGTAGATTACTTCAAATCTCTGTTAAAAGAAGCCGAACTCGGTCCGGAAGCAGAGGAACGCCTTCGTGTTTTGATCTCGCAGAAAAATTCTTTCGGAGTAGAAGAGTTTGTAGAAGAACAGAAACTCAAAGACAGTATGCAGAAAGCCTTTACTGAAATCCCACAGATGTTCGGTTCAGAAGAAGTCTTAAAGAAAGCCAGAAGTCTGACAAACAACGCCTGCGCACTGGAGGCAGTTTCCAGACTGGAAGAAATCTATGAGATTATGAAAAACTACGGATATGAAAAGTATATCTCTTTCGATTTTGGAATGCTTAGTAAATATCAGTACTATACAGGTATCATTTTCCAGGCATATACTTACGGAACCGGTGAACCTATGATCAAGGGAGGTCGTTACAATGGCCTGATGAAACACTTTGGCAAACCTGCGGCATCTATCGGATTTGCCCTTGAAGTAGATAACCTTCTTCTTGCACTTTCCAGCCAGAAACTGATCTCTGAGAAAGAAGAGAAGCCGGAAGTGATCAAATACGAGCCACAGAACCGTGCAGAAGCCATTAAAGAGGCACAGAAGCTTCGTTCAGAAGGCAGATGTGTGGCATTACGTTTGAAAAAGGAGGCCAGATAAGCCATGAGATACCTGACAGTTGCCCTGACAAAAGGCAGACTTGCCAACAAAACAATGGAGATGTTTGAGAAAGCAGGAATCACCTGCGAAGAGATGAAAGATAAAGATTCCCGTAAACTGATCTTTACCAATGAAGAACTGAAGATGAAATTCTTCCTTGCAAAAGGGCCGGATGTTCCTACCTATGTAGAGTATGGTGCGGCAGATATCGGAATTGTGGGAAAGGATACGATCCTGGAGGAAGGCCGTAAGCTTTATGAAGTGATGGATCTTGGATTTGGAAAATGTAAGATGTGTGTCTGTGGACCGGAGAGTGCCAGAGAAGTTCTGGAGAACAACCAGCTGATCCGTGTGGCGACTAAATATCCAAATATTGCCAAGGATTACTTCTTTAACAGAAAACACCAGACAGTAGATTTGATCAAATTAAACGGTTCCATTGAACTGGCACCCATCGTTGGTCTGTCTGAAGTGATCGTAGATATTGTGGAGACCGGAAGTACACTGAAGGAAAACGGACTGAAGGTGCTGGAAGAGGTCTGCCCGCTGTCTGCCAGAATGGTAGTCAATCAGGTGAGCATGAAGATGGAAAATGAGAGAATCCGTAAACTTATTGAAGACTTAAGAAGAGTTCTTCAGGAGGAGATGTAAAAATGCGTACAGTAAAATTAACAAAAGAATCAACAAAGGATATTCTTGAGAATCTGCTGAAAAGAAGCCCGAATAACTATGGGAAATTTGAATCCACAGTAGCTCAGATCCTTGATAAAGTAAAAAATGAAGGGGACGCAGCCCTTTTTGCCTATACAAAAGAATTTGACAAAGCTGATGTGACAAAAGAGACTATCCGTGTCACAGATGCAGAAATTGAAGAGGCTTATGCGCAGATTGATCCTGCACTTCTTGGAGTGATCCGCAAAGCTCTGGTCAATATCCGTCAGTATCATGAAAAACAGATCCAGAACAGCTGGTTTACAAGCACAACAGATGGAACCATGCTTGGACAGAAAGTAACACCGTTAAATCGTGTGGGTGTCTATGTACCCGGTGGAAAAGCAGTTTATCCGTCTTCTGTACTGATGAATATTGTACCTGCGAAAGTGGCAGGAGTCCCGCATATTGTTATGACAACACCACCCGGAAAGGATGGCAAAGTATGCGCTTCCACACTGGTAGCAGCCAAAGAAGCAGGAGCAGATGAGATTTATAAAGTGGGTGGTGCACAGGCAATCGGTGCACTTGCTTTCGGAACAGAGAGCATTCCGAAAGTAGACAAGATCGTAGGTCCCGGAAACATTTTCGTAGCTCTTGCAAAAAAAGCGGTATATGGCTATGTGAGCATTGACTCCATTGCAGGACCGAGTGAGATTCTTGTTCTTGCAGATGAGACAGCTAATCCGCATTTTGTGGCAGCAGACCTTCTTTCCCAGGCAGAGCATGATGAACTGGCATGTGCTATCCTGATCACTACAAGTGAGGAATTTGCGAAGAAAGTAGATGAAGAAGTAAAAGGTTTCGTGGAGGTTCTTTCCAGAAAAGAAATCATTCAGAAATCTCTTGATAACTTTGGCTACATTCTGATTGCAGAGGATATGGACGAAGCGATTGAGGCGGCCAATGAAATCGCTCCTGAACATATGGAAATCGTGACAGCCAATCCTTTTGAAGATATGATGAAAGTGAAGAATGCAGGTGCGATCTTTATCGGAGAGTACAGTTCCGAGCCACTGGGAGATTATTTTGCAGGTCCGAACCATGTGCTTCCTACAAACGGAACTGCCAAATTCTTCTCAGCCCTTTCCGTAGATGATTTTATCAAGAAATCAAGTATTGTATATTACTCAAAATCTGCGCTGCGTAACATCCACAAAGATATCATCCAGTTTGCAACTTCTGAGCAGCTTACTGCACATGCAAATTCTATTGCAGTTCGTTTTGAGGATGAAGATAACGAATAATGGTAAGGCTTTGAATCTGAAATCTGCTATAATGTAAACTGTAGTTTGCACAGAAAAACATGGATTCAGAGTGTTTGAAAATAAGTAAGACAGAGAGGACTTAACCATGGCAAGAGAAGCCTCAGCAGAAAGAAATACAAAAGAAACAGAAATCAAATTAAAAATAAATCTGGATGGAACCGGATACTCTGATATTGAGACAGGTGTGGGATTTTTTGACCATATGCTGGATGGATTTACCCGTCATGGACTTTTTGACCTCAGTGTCAGAGTCCATGGAGATCTTCAGGTGGATGATCATCACACCATTGAGGATACAGGAATTGTTCTGGGAACAGCATTAAAAGAAGCAATTGGTGACAAAAAGGGGATTAAGCGCTATGGAAGCTGCATCCTTCCTATGGATGAATCCCTGGTGCTCTGTGCGATCGATCTGTCCGGAAGACCTTACTTTGTATGGGATGCAGAGTTTACCACAGACAGGATTGGTGACATGTCCGCAGAAATGGTGAAAGAATTTTTCTATGCCATTTCCTATGCCTGTGGCATGAATCTTCATATCAGGGTTCTGGCAGGTGGGAATAATCACCATGTAGCAGAAGCAATGTTCAAAAGTTTTGCCAAAGCACTGGACGCAGCCACATCCTATGATCCAAGGATCACAGATGTTCTGTCTACCAAGGGCAGTCTGTAAATTTGAAAATTTACGAAATGATTTATGGCAATCAATAAATTAGATGGAGACAGAAAATGGAAAATACAGTGAATTTAAAAAGCAGCATCGCATGGTCTGATTTTAAATTAAACAGTGATGGAATGGTACCTGTTATAGCCCAGGATTATCAGACAAACGAAGTGCTGATGCTGGCGTATATGAATGAAAAAGCATTTAATACCACTCTTGAAACAGGTAAAATGACTTACTGGAGCAGAAGCCGCAATGAACTCTGGACGAAGGGACTCACATCCGGACATCTTCAGTTTGTAAAATCCCTTACACTGGATTGTGACAATGATACGATCCTTGCTAAAGTAGAGCAGATCGGTGCAGCCTGCCATACCGGAAACAGAACCTGTTTTTTCAAAACCCTGACAGAAGTGTAATGAATAACGCGATAATATACATACAAGCCAAAATTCCATTGCCGCAGGCAATCTGGAATTTTGGCTACGTTACTGTGAACGGAGTGAACAGTAACACTAATGCCAAACATTAAAGGAAAATATACACGAATTGTATTGACATTTTTGTGAAAATGTGATAAAAAAAGAATATCCGAATTGAATATGTGCAATGTTATAACGCAAAGGTTGCATCGTACTTGATGCGCAAAAGAGAATCCGGTGAGAATCCGGAGCGATACCGTCACTGTGTATGGGAGTTGTTTTTCAGAGACCACTGGGAAACCGGGAAGGGAGAAACAGCGATGATCGAAGTCAGGAGAACTGCCTTGGCGTAGAATTTAAGGTCTGCGGTATACAGAACCTGTATTCTCATAACGATACATAGCTCTTTTATTAAATGAATCAGACAGAATCAGAAATTACAGATATATCTGGTACATATAAACCATGTATTTATGGGAAAACGGTAGCTGCAGAATATGCAGTTGCCTTTTTTGTGCATACAATTGTCCGGAAATACGAGAAATAAAAGAGGAAAAACGAAATGAAAAGAAAATCCATGTTAGCCTTATTACTGGCAGTATCCATGACCTGTTCCATGACAGCAGCAACAGGTACAGTTGCTTTTGCATCTGATGATGCAGCAACAGAAGAGGCTGCAGATGACACAGAAGCAGCTGCAGACGATGCAGACGATGCAGATGCAGCAGATACAGAGGAAGCATCTGATGATACAACAGAAGCTTCTGATGATGATCAGAAAGCAGCAGACGAAGTTGGTGCCCTGATTGATAAGATTTATGTTCAGGAAAGAACAGACACAACTGACGAAGACTGTAAAGCAGCAAAAGAAGCATGGGACAAACTTACAGATGCTCAGAAAGAACTGGTAACAGGCGAAGAAGCAAGCCCTGAATACTTTGGACGTGACACAGGTGATGCTTCCAAGGATGATCCTCGTAACCAGGATGAGATCGGTGAGAACGAACTTCTTGTAGTAAGCTTTGGTACATCCTTCAACGACAGTCGTGCAGAGGATATCAAAGGAATCGAGGATGCCCTTGCAAAAGCATATCCGGACTGGTCAGTAAGACGTGCATTTACAGCACAGATTATCATCAACCATGTACAGGCAAGAGATGATGAAGTAATCGATAATATGCAGCAGGCTCTTGACCGCGCAGTAGCTAATGGCGTTAAGAATCTTGTTGTACAGCCTACACATCTGATGCATGGTGCAGAATATGATGAAATGACAGAGGCAATTGATGAATACAAAGACAAATTTGAATCTGTTGCAATTGCAGAGCCAATGCTCGGTGAAGTTGGTGATGACGCTACAGTGATCAATGATGACAAGAAAGCAGTTGCTCAGGCAATCACAGATGAAGCCTGCAAGGAAGCCGGATTTGATGATATGAAAGCAGCAGCAGATGCAGGCACAGCATTTGTATTCATGGGACATGGTACATCCCATACAGCTAACGTAACCTATGACCAGATGCAGGCACAGATGGATGATCTTGGATTCACAAACGCTTTCATCGGAACTGTAGAGGGAGAACCGGAAGACACAGCATGTGACAAGGTTATCGAGAAAGTAAAAGAAGCAGGATTCAAGAATGTGATCCTTCGTCCTCTGATGGTTGTTGCCGGAGACCACGCTAACAATGATATGGCTGGTGATGATGCAGATTCCTGGAAATCTCAGTTTGAGGCATCCGGTGATTTCGACAGTGTTGACTGTCAGATCGCAGGTCTTGGAAGAATCGCAGCAGTAGAAGATCTGTATGTGGCTCATACAAAAGCAGCAATTGATTCTCTTGGAGCATCTGACGATGCAGCAGCAGAAGATACTGATGCCAAAGCAACAGATGACAGTGCAGACGATGCACAGGCAGATGACGCAGCTGAGACAACAGCTGATACTGCAGAGGCTGACGCTGAATAAAAAATATTGTTCAAACAAGATAAACTGCCCGGAGGACTTGCAAAAGTTTCCGGGCAGATATATTATATGATAAGAAAAAAAGAAGTCATAGCAATTCCATAAAATACTGCAAACAGTTCGCACGTTTCTGTTCATTCCGTTCACAGTAACGTGCGCACATCTGAGAAAGATCCAGAGGAACTGTCTTAATTGCATTATTTTCTGGAATTACTATAATATATTTGCCATCACCTGTTCAAAAGCCTGTTGCTCTGCAGCAGATGGGTTGAACAGCACGATAGAAAAAACTATAAAAAATATGAAGATAAGGGAGAAGAAATAATCATGAAGAAACGTTCATTTACATTATTAATGTCAGCACTTACTATTTCAGCCACTCTGATCGGTACAAGCCCGGTTGCTGCAAAGACAGATACTGATACGGAAACAGAAGAAACCACTGATAAAGAAGAAACCACTGCAAAAGATGCTGATTCAGAAAACACAGATAATAAAGAAACAGATGCATCCAAGGGTGATACATTAGAGGATGGCACCTACACAGCAGAATTTGATACAGACAGCGGAATGTTCCATGTAAATGAAGCAAACGACGGAAAAGGAACCCTTACAGTAAAGGATGGCAAGATGACTATCCATGTAAGCCTTGCTTCTAAGAAAATTGTAAACCTTTTTGTGGGAAAAGCAGAAGATGCACAGAAAGACGGGGCAGAGATTCTTGAACCAACCACAGATACTGTTACATACAGCGATGGAATGAGTGAGGAAGTATATGGATTTGATATCCCGGTACCCGCAATTGATGAAGAATTCGATGTAGCTTTGATCGGAACAAAAGGAAAATGGTATGACCATAAGGTAAGTGTCAAAAATCCTGTAAAATCCGATGATACAGATGCAAAAAAAGATGATAAAGAAAATAAAGATGCAGATTCCAAAGCAGATGACACAGACAAAGATGCGAAAGACAGTAAGACAAGTGAAGGTAAGACTCTGGCAGATCTGAATCTTGAAGATGGCGACTATACCATGGATGTAACTCTTACAGGCGGTTCAGGAAGAGCAACCATTGATTCTCCTGCTGCCATTAAGGTAGAAGGCGATAAAGCTACAGCAACTATCGTATGGAGCAGTCCGAACTATGATTATATGCTTGTGGATGGTGAGAAATATGAGCCGGTTAATAAAGATGGAAACTCCACTTTTGAAATCCCTGTCAGCGTATTTGATGCAGAGATGGAGGTAACAGCAGATACAGTAGCAATGAGTGAGCCTCACGAGATTGACTACACCTTAAATTTTGATTCCACAACTGCCAAAGAAGCAGAAAAAACAGCAAAATAATCATATACAAACAAAGAAACAATTATGAAGATGAAAAACATAATAAAGAAACAGCAAAAAACAATATTTATCGGTTTTATGTCAGTTGCATTATTTATTATCTGTATATGCACTGTCTGTACAGCATACGCAGCAGATAAAGACAATGCAAAAACTCCTGTGGATATTCCGGGACTTACCTATGATCACAGTATGGAACTTTCCTACGCAGAAGAATTCAGCGTAGACTATTACAATGATGGCTATGCCCTGATCACTATCGATCAGGAAGGACAGTTTCTTGTAGTTCCAGAGGGAAAAAAGGCTCCAAAGGGACTTGAAAAAGATATCACAGTTATACAACAACCGCTGAACAACATCTATCTGGTAGCAACCTCTGCCATGGATCTTTTCCGCGCAATTGACGGTATTGACAGCATTCGTCTTTCAGGAACTCAGGAGAATGGATGGTATATCCAGGAAGCAAAAGATGCCATGGAATCCGGAAAAATGATTTATGCAGGCAAGTACAATGCACCGGATTATGAACTGATCCTGGATGAAGGCTGTGGTCTTGCCATTGAATCAACTATGATCCACCATAATCCGGAGGTGGAAGAGAAACTGGAACAGTTTGGTATCCCGGTAATGGTAGAACGTTCCAGTTATGAGAGCCATCCTCTGGGAAGAACTGAATGGATGAAACTCTATGCTGTGCTTCTCGGAAAGGAAGATGTAGCTGAGAAGGCATTTAAGGAGCAGACAGACAAGCTTGACAAAGTTCTGACCTCTGATGATAAAGATACAGGTAAAACAGTAGCATTCTTTTATATTAATTCCACAGGTGCTGTCAATGTGCGAAAGAATGGTGATTATGTTTCAAACATGATCGAGCTTGCAGGCGGCAAATATGTTCCCGAAGATACAGGAGAAAGTGATAACGCTTTGTCTACCATGAATATGCAGATGGAAGAATTTTATGCCAAAGCAAAAGATGCGGACTATATCATCTATAACAGTACTATCGACGGTGAACTTTCTACTATTGATGAACTTCTGGCAAAAAGTAATCTTCTGGCAGATTTTAAGGCAGTGAAGGATGGAAATGTGTGGTGTACGGGTAAAAATCTTTTCCAGGAAACCACTGAGCTTGGAACTATGATTGAAGATATTCATACAATTCTTACTACAGATGATGATTCGATGGATGAACTTGCATATATGCATAAGTTAAAATGATATTTGTAACTTTTCGGCACACTCGAATCCGCATCCTATGCGATTGGTATAGTTATTTACGAATGGCACTGAAATATGTTTGCGGGATTCTGCAGAACTGCCAAAAGCAGGAAATATAAAAACAAAAGGAACAAAAAATATGGATGACAAAAAACGTACAGCCAGATACTGGATAGCATTTTTTATACTGGCGGTGTTTCTGGTGATTTTATTTGTCTGGAATGTAAATGCCGGAAGCATTCATCTTTCAGTGGGTGAGATTCTGAATATTATTTTCAGACATCAGGGAGATGCGACTGCTTACAATATAATATGGGAAATCCGTCTTCCCAGGATTCTGTCAGTGATTATTCTTGGAGGAGCACTTTCTGTATCCGGATTTCTTCTTCAGACATTTTTTAATAACCCTATTGCAGGTCCCTTTGTACTTGGAATTTCTTCAGGAGCCAAGCTGGTAGTTGCACTTCTGATGATTTATTTTCTGAGCAGATCTATTTCCATGGGTTCTGCAGCCATGATCATTGCAGCGTTTATCGGTTCTATGATTTCCATGGGATTTGTCCTGCTGGTTGCCAAAAAAGTCCACAACATGTCCATGCTGGTTATCAGCGGTGTCATGATCGGTTACATCTGTTCTGCAGTTACAGATTTCGTAGTTACCTTTGCGGATGACTCCAATATCGTCAATCTTCACAACTGGTCACTGGGAAGTTTTTCAGGAATGTCCTGGGGTAATGTGAAAGTAATGGCAACAGTAGTTCTGCTCACAATGGTGATCGTGTTCTTTATGTCTAAACCTATCGGTGCCTATCAGCTGGGTGAAGTTTATGCCCAGAATATGGGAGTGAATATCAAGCTGTTCCGCATAGGACTGATTCTCTTATCCAGTATTCTGTCTGCCTGTGTGACAGCTTTTGCAGGACCAATTTCTTTTGTTGGCATTGCAGTGCCTCACATTGTAAAAAGCCTGCTGAAAACAGCCAGACCGCTCCTTGTGATCCCGGCTTGCTTTCTGGGAGGGGCAGTATTCTGTCTTTTCTGTGATCTGATCGCCAGAACCGTATTTGCACCTACAGAACTCAGTATCAGTTCCGTAACAGCAGTGTTTGGCGCACCGGTTGTAATCTATATCATGATCCGCAGACAGAAGAGAAATTGATATAAAAAGCAGGAGCAGAATACGCTATCCGGGCAGATTACTATAAGATGCAGCATAAAAAGGAAAACAGGAAAAAATATGTCAGAGAAAATAGCAGATGTAATAAAGGAAACAGAAAATAACAAAGCAGACCGGCAGGAACAGTATTTTTTCCGTACGGATCAGCTGACTGTGGGATATGACGGAAAACCTCTTATCAGAGAAATCAATATTCAGCTGAAAAAGGGAGAAATCCTCACTCTCATCGGTCCTAACGGTGCCGGAAAATCCACTATTCTTAAAAGCATCACCAGACAGCTTGCCACGATCAGCGGTACTGTTTATCTGGATAAAGAAAAAATGGCAAAGATGACCAATAAAGAGGTCTCTCAGAAACTGGCAGTCGTGCTCACAGAGCGTATGCGTCCGGAACTGATGACCTGCGAAGACATTGTAGCCACAGGGCGTTATCCTTATACAGGAACTTTGGGAATACTCTCCGCAGAGGATAAGACAAAGGTAAAGAAATCAATGGAAACCGTCCATGCATGGGATTTAAAAGACAGGGATTTTACAGCCATCAGCGATGGTCAGAGACAACGAATCCTTCTTGCCCGGGCTATTTGTCAGGAGCCGGAGATCATTGTACTGGATGAGCCGACTTCTTTTCTGGATATCCGTCATAAGCTGGAACTTCTTACCATTTTGAAACAGATGGTGCTGGATCATCAGCTTACAGTGATCATGTCGCTGCATGAGTTGGATCTTGCACAGAAAATATCTGATAAAGTTATCTGTGTACATGGAGAATATATAGAAAAATACGGTGCTCCGGAAGAAATCTTTACTTCTGAGTATATTCGGAAGTTGTATGGAATTACCAGAGGAAGCTATAATGCTGCTTTTGGATGTGTGGAGATGGATCCGCCCATAGGTGAACCTCAGGTGTTTGTAATTGGCGGTAATGGAAGCGGAATTCCGTATTATCGAAAACTGCAGAGACAGGGAATTCCGTTTGCGGCAGGAGTGCTTCACACGAATGATGTAGACTGTCAGGTAGCCGGTGCACTTGCAGACCAGGTGATTACAGAGAAACCTTTCGAAAGTATTTCGCAGGAATCTTATGATAAGGCTGTAGAATTGATGAAAAAATGTCAGAAAGTTATCTGTCCTCTGAAAGACTTCGGAACAGTGAATGCCGCAAACAGGGAACTGCTTCGCCTTGCGCGGGAACTGGGAATACTGGCAGAGCTATAGTACATCGTTTTCGAAATAATATTATTATTTCATGTATATGTATGCTATAATGGATACCATCAATCATCCAAAGGAGAGAAATATGGATAAGTTATACATTGTTATCCCGGCATACAATGAGCAGGATAACATTGAACAGGTCATTAATGACTGGTATCCTGTTATAGAGAAGCATAACGGAAACGGTCAGTCACGTCTGATTGTCATTGATGACGGGAGCAAAGATTCTACATATGAAAAACTGAAACAGTGTACAAAGACACGCCCTCTGCTGATTCCGATAACAAAACCAAACGGCGGTCATGGTGCAACTGTGCTTTATGGCTATAAGTATGCACTCAAAAATGGTGCAGATTACATTTTCCAGACAGATTCAGACGGCCAGACACTGCCGGAAGAATTTGAACCGTTCTGGAAACGAAGACAGAAATATGATATGGTCATCGGCTGGAGAAAAGACAGACAGGATGGAATATCACGTGTTTTTGTAACAAAAACTCTGAAACTGGTTATCCGTATCTGTTTTGGGGTAAATCTGACAGATGCCAACACCCCCTACCGTCTGATGAAAGCAGAGACGATGGCCAGGTACATACATCTGATCCCGAAGGAGTTTAATCTTTCCAATGTACTTCTGGCTGTTATTTATAAGAAGAAGGGATGCAGCATCAAATATCTTCCTGTCACATTCAGACCTCGTCAGGGCGGGGTGAATTCCATTAACATGAAGAAAATCTGTAAGATCGGAAAACAGGCGGTAATAGATTTTGTGAAATTGAACAGGATTATCCGCCGAACATAAAAAATGATGAAAAAAAACTGTTGTTCCTACAGTGATCGTGAGGAACAGCAGTTTTTTTATGTTATAGGAAATTACTCCGTAATGTTCCTATAACATAAAAAAGCCCTCCGGGCAGGATTCTTTCTTGTATTTTCAGATAAATGTCGAATCATATCATAAGATGTCGGACGAAATAAATTGACATTTTCTTTAAACAAAATTACAATTATAGTTGTAATAAGACAGAAAACGGTATGTACCGATCTGCACACATCGGGTACATAACACACATAACACAACAAATCAACATATAACAAAACAACACACACAGGTAACAAGGTTACCACAAATGTAAAAATAATAATAGGGAGAAAAGAATAAGATGAACAAAATGAATGAATTGTGCGAAATGGAATTAACAGGTCGTTACGAGGAGAAACTTTCTGCTCTGAAAGCGGAAATCAGTGCAGCAGATGAGTATATCAGGCAGGATAACAGTGACCTGACGGAATTTGAGAACCGATATGAGCGCTTAGATATCCCGTATCGTGTAAAAAGATTTCTGGATGACTATATTGCGTGTATGCAGACAAAATATGAACGTCTTGCAGACCTGTGCTATCTGGCGGGAGAACAAGGATTATAAAAAAAACTTGTTTTATCTGTCGAAATAAAGTATTGTAGTAATATACTATATTTACGACAGATAAGGAGAAAATGCGTTATGTACAGAAAGAAAAATTTTATAAGTCTGGGAATGAGCCTGGTTCTGGCAGCAGGAATTACGGTAACACCTGTAACAGCAGCAGATTTCACAGATGGTACAGTTTCTGAATTTAATTCAGATGATGCAACAGAATTTGATGTACAACAGGAAACTGCGGATAATGCGGAGTTTGCATCAGATACAGAGGATAGCATTTCGGACAAAGCAGGTTCAAATGAAGCAGATTCAGACGAAGAAGTCTTTGCAGAGGCTGTAATTCCGGACGAAAACGGTGCTGTGGATAACAGACAGCTTCTGGAGAAATATCTGAATGACATTCTGTACGGACAGGATCCGGACACACAGCCAGCAGCTTCTCTGGGTGAGGATGTACTGAATGGACAGCAGCAGACCTTATATGAGGAACTTAAGAGTAAAATCAGCGCAGTGGCATCGAAAGGTGGTTCTACCAGGTTTAAAGTCAGTTCAGATCTGGGACTGACCTGGCAGACAACAGCAAGCGGTAATGCGCTCAAAAGAGAAGTAGCCGCACACCTTAATGAACTGGATATTTCAAAGATTATCGATTGCCTGGCTGTAGATTGTCCATATGAATTGTACTGGTACGAAAAGACTGCAGCTACTACCTGGCAGTATGGTTACAGCACAAAGGCAACAGGAAACAAAACAACTGTAAAAATTGAAAATCTTTCCATATCTATGCCGGTGATCAGCAGTTATGCTTCCGGTAAATATAAGGTAAATGCAGGGATTGTGCAGCTTGCAAAAAGCGCAGCAGAAAATGCCAGAATGATCGTAAAAGAATTTCAGGGTTATACGGAGACAGAGAAGCTGTACGGATATAAAGAAACGATCTGCTACCTGACTTCCTACAATGATGATGTGACGGAGGATGATGAATACGGAGATCCATGGCAGTTAATCTATGTTTTTGACGGAGATGACAGTACTAATGTGGTCTGTGAAGGTTATTCCAAGGCATTTCAGTATCTGTGCGATCTCAGTGACATTACCTGCTATACAGTAACCGGTATGATGAATGGCGGTACAGGTGAAGGTCCTCATATGTGGAATATTGTGGCAAATAACGGTAAATATTATATGGCAGATATCACAAACAGCGATGAAGGAACAGTTGGAGAAGACGGAGGTCTGTTTCTGGATACTCCGATTTCAGGAAGTATTTCCCGGGGCTATACATATGCGACAGACAGTGCGAATATATATTTTGCATATGACAAAGAAGCAAAGAGCTTATATGGAACCGGAAAAAATTCCATTCTTTATATGACACAGGAAACATATTCTGCTGATGATCTGACTGCAAAACCGACAAAAACTTCAATTACAGGTATATCAAACAGGACTGCCGGAAAACTTGTGCTTACATGGAAAAAGGCAAAGAGTGCAGACGGATATGAGATCTACCGCCGGGCAGGAACCACTAATCCATACGTAAGAGCAGCGGTAATTAAATCCGGTTCAACTACAAAATACACAAATGCAAAACTGAAAAAAGGACATACATATTATTACAGAATCCGTTCATACAGATATGATGAGAATGGAAGAAAGATATACAGCGGCTGGTCAACAGTAAAGAAGCAGAAAGTAAAATGAAATCGGTAATCAGAAAAAGACACAAAGGATAACGTGGATAAAACAATGATGAAAGTACTTTCGTAAAAACAGAGTACACAGTTTCAGGGGATTTTCTTGCCATATGTGGAACATCATGATACAATGAGACACGATATGACAGAGAGAACCCCTGAAATTTTATTATATTATAAGAAATTACTCCATAATGCTCTTATAATATAATAAAGCAGTATTTTTATAATGCTGTAAATATCTGGAAAATATGGGAGGAATAAATATAAATGTGTGGAATTGTTGGATTTACAGGTAATCATCAGGCAGCACCTATATTATTATATGGTCTGTCCAGACTTGAATACAGAGGTTATGATTCAGCGGGACTTGCAGTTCGCGACGGCGAAGGTGATACAGAGGTTATTAAAGCGAAAGGCAGACTGAAAGTTCTTGCAGATAAAACTAATAATGGAGAATCTGTACCTGGAACATGTGGTATCGGACATACCCGTTGGGCGACACATGGAGAACCATCTGAGACAAATGCGCATCCCCATATGAGTGATGACGGTAACGTAGTAGCAGTTCATAATGGAATCATTGAGAATTATCAGGAACTGAAAGACAAACTGATCCGCAATGGCTATGAGTTTTATTCGTCTACAGACACTGAAGTAGCAGTTAAACTTGTAGATTATTATTATAAGAAATATCTCGGAACACCGGTAGATGCCATTAATCATGCAATGGTCCGTATCCGCGGTTCCTATGCTCTTGCGATCATGTTTAAAGACTACCCGGGAGAGATTTATGTGGCAAGAAAAGACAGCCCGATGATCCTTGGGGTGGAGAACGGTGAATCTTACATTGCATCCGATGTTCCTGCAATTTTAAAATACACCAGAAATGTATATTATATTGGAAATCTGGAGATGGCTCGTATCAGAAAAGGGGAGATCACGTTCTACAATCTGGATGGTGATGAGATCCAGAAAGAGCCGAAAACAATTGAATGGGATGCAGAAGCGGCGGAGAAAGCGGGATTTGAACATTTCATGATAAAAGAAATTCATGAACAGCCGAAAGCAGTTCGGGATACTTTGAATTCTATACTCAAAGATGATCGTATTGATCTCTCAGAAGTAGGTCTTACAGATGAGGAGATCAAAAAGATCAGCCAGATCTATATTGTAGCCTGTGGCTCTGCTTACCATGTGGGAATGGCAGCCCAGTATGTGATTGAAGATCTGACAAGGATTCCGGTACGTGTGGAACTGGCATCGGAATTCCGATACAGAAATCCGATTTTAGATCCGGAAGGTCTTGTGGTCATTGTCAGCCAGTCAGGGGAAACAGCAGACAGCCTTGCGGCACTTCGTGAGGCGAAACAGAGAGGTATCCGTACACTGGGAATTGTCAATGTGGTAGGTTCTTCCATTGCCAGAGAAGCGGATAATGTTTTTTACACTCTGGCGGGACCGGAAATTTCTGTAGCAACTACCAAGGCATACAGTACTCAGCTGATTGCCTCCTATGCACTGGCAGTGCAGTTTGGAAAAGTCAGAGAACAGATTACAGAAGAAAAATATCAGGAGCTGATTGCAGAGCTGAAGACACTTCCGGATAAGATTGCCAAGATCATTGAAGATGACAAAGAGCGTATCCAGTGGTTTGCGGCTAAGCAGGCAAATGCCAGGGATGCTTTCTTTATCGGACGTGGTATTGACTATGCCATCAGTATGGAAGGCAGCCTGAAGATGAAAGAAGTCAGTTATGTACACACAGAAGCTTATGCTGCCGGAGAACTGAAACATGGCACAATCTCTCTGATTGAGGACGGAACTCTTGTAATCGGTATTCTCACGCAGAATCACCTCTATGAGAAAACAGTCTCCAATATGGTAGAATGTAAGAGCCGCGGTGCATACCTGATGGGACTTACCACATATGGACACTATAATATAGAAGATACTGCAGATTTTACAGTTTATATTCCGAAAACAGATCCGCACTTTGCAACTTCACTGGCAGTTATTCCCTTGCAGCTGCTTGGCTATTATGTCAGTGTAGCCAAAGGCCTGGATGTAGATAAGCCGAGAAATCTGGCTAAGAGTGTAACTGTAGAATAGTGCCGGGAAAACAATACAATATGTAGCGTAATGCCACAGACTGTAAAGGATTAATACGGTCTGCGGCATTTTTTTTCAAAATCCCAAAATCTCATGAAAATAGATTTGATTTTGAATAACAGAAGGATGCTCCGGTTTCAGTGTTCTGGCTTTCCGGTGAAATTCAAAAGCTTCTTTGTGCATTCCGGATTTGTCCAGACATACACATAATTGCAGAAATGGTATGAAATTATGGCAGTCCGGAATATAGAATCCTCCGTTTTGGCTGTTGTCCGGTGCAAGAAGTGCCTGATGATACCAGTGAGCTGCCATGGAAAAGTTCTGTTTCATAAAAAATATTTTCCCAATCTCACAGCATATTTCGGCTCTTGGAATATCTGACATGAAACTGTGAAACAGTATCTCAAGAGCATACTGGTCATTGCCTGATGCCTGATAACAATAGGAGAGAACCAGACAACTGTCCAGTCTGTTTTCAATCCAGCCGTCCGGCTCTTTCAGAAATTTTTTCAGAACACAGATGGCATACTCGTATTGCTTATGATAAAAAAGTTCCCGGCCATAATAAAATAAGTCTCTGGGTTCCAGAGGCTCTCCTTCTTCGATCATCTGTTGATAGATATGCAGATTTCGAAAGGAAGAGCAGGGTTTTATTTTGCGGTGTTCAATCTGTATGGGAGAATAAAGGATGTTCCCGGTGGGAATGATGGATTCATGAACTCTTCCCCGCCATCTGAAATTTCGGGAAGTTTTTAAGATGCGTTCTCTGTAACAGGAGAATGCAGCATGATTCCATTCATCGAAATCTGTGACATAATCCATCATAACCATATCTGTGTTCGGACTCAGTGTTTCTTTTAATTGTTTTAGTCTGTACAGATTTTCCTGAGTGATCATGTCGTCTGCATCCAGCCACATCCAGTAATCAGTACTGACTTTTTCCGAAATAAAATTCCGGGCAGCAGAAAAATCATTTTTCCATGGAAAATCATAAACTTCTGCTGTAAATTCTCTGATAATTTCTTTGGTCCTGTCTGTAGAACCGGTATCACAGATAAGAATTTTGTCTACAATTTCTTTCATGGGTTTCAGGATACGCGGCAATACTTTTTCTTCATTTTTTACAATCATACAAAGGCTGAGAGAAATCATGGAAGATAATTTAAAGCACCTTTTGAGAAAATCAGGAGGAGCATTTGCCCCTCCTGAGGTTTAAGTTGCAAGAAGTCCGGCTGCGCGGAGATTTGCGAGAAGCTGATTAAACTGGGTTACAATATCTGTCTGACCTGTGGCATCTGCTACGGCCGCTGCCGGAGCTACAGTACCGGCAGGTCCGGTAGCACCAGTGGCTCCAGTAGGTCCGGCAGGCCCGGCAGCACCAGTAGGTCCGATAGGTCCGGCGGGGCCAGTAGGTCCGATAGCTCCGGAAGGTCCGGCAGCGCCAGTGGCTCCGGTAGCTCCGACAGGTCCGGTAGCGCCAGTGGCTCCAACAGGTCCGACAGGACCTGGGTAGCCTTGAAGTCCGGGTTCACCCTGGGGGCCCTGAGGTCCCATTGGACCAACGGGACCGGGACAGCCTCTGGGTCCGGTAGGACCAGGACAACCGCGCGGCCCCTGAGGTCCCTGACAGTCACAGCTGCAGCGATTGTTATTGTTACAACAGGATGTACCGGATAATTCCGGATCATCTGAGGTATGATGACTAAACAGCATAGAAAAGTATCACCTCTGGAAAAATCTTATATCGTCAGACTAGACAGTCTGCCCGGCAGACTGTAATTTTACAGGACATTCCGGCAGTTGTCGTGGAATCTGACAATAATAGATTGCAGTTCTCGATATTAGTATATGTTTCATATGTGAGTTTGTGACTTACTATTGTATAACTGTCAACTACCCATTACCTAAAGGCAATGGGCTTGTAACTGCCCAGTCGTAGTAACGGTTTACGCCTTCGACCTTTTATCCCCAATAGGTATTGCTGCCTAAAGTGGCGCTACATCATAGGGTGGTTGACAGCATCCTTTACAGACAAGATATACTCATCTGTAACTGTATCAGGTACTAAACTTCCCATGCTATACAGTAAACATTCTTTTACGGGTAAGATTTTACGCAATACGCGAGTTTTTTACTTTATAGGAAAGAAATATAAAAACTGCTGTGAAAGATAAGTTTATTTTCCTGACAGGATAATTATCAAAAATGAAAAGAGTCTGATGCATAAAACATATAGGTTTATGCGTTGGATTCTTTTTTGTCTCTTGCCCAATAAGTTCCGGTATGCTATGATAAACAAAAGCATATTTTCTAATTATCTAAATCTATGTAATTGCCCGGTATTTTCGACAGTTACAGCCAAATCTCAATTCATATACAGATCATGAATCTGTTCTTTCAGAAAAGTCATGCTTTAATTTTCACTATTTATTTTCAGCAGGAGTTTTCTAAAAGACAGGAACTCCTGAACATATTTATCAAGGAGGTTATAAGGTGCTGTATAAGAAGACAGAAACGCTATCAATAATAAGGAGGGAGGGTGAGATAATGGGTATGTTTGTAAATCCGAATGCTGCAGCATTTCAGTGTGCAGTTAATTCGGAAGTATATATAGACAAAACGGGATTATTGGAATATACAAATAAAGTATTGGGCACAAATGCCAGGTTTATATGTAACAGTCGTCCGCGCAGATTTGGGAAATCTGTTACGGTAGATATGCTGACTGCATATTACAGTAAGGGATGTGACACTGAAAAAATGTTTTCAGGACTGGAAATCAGCAGATGCCCAGATTTTTATGAACATTTGAATAAATATGATGTCATTCATTTTGATGTACAATGGTGCTGTATATCAGCAGGCTCCAGTGAGAATTTAATTTCATATATCACGAATATCGTTGTTTCCGAATTAAGAGAGACTTATCCCGAAGTCAATCTGGAGGAAAACAGCACTATATATGGAGCAATGGCACGCATTAATACTGCATTAGGAAAACAGTTTATTGTAATCATTGATGAATGGGATGTCCTGATCCGTGATGAAGCCCATAATCAGGCAGCGCAGGAAATATATATCGATTTTCTCAGAAATATGTTTAAAGGAATTGAGGCATCAAAATATATTGCACTTGCATATCTGACCGGAATTTTGCCGATAAAGAAATTAAAAACCCAGTCTGCCTTAAATAATTTCACACAGTTTACAATGCTTAATGCCGGCCCATTGACACCATATATCGGTTTTAACGAAGACGAAGTAATCGATTTGTGTGAAAAATATGAGATAGATTTTGCAGAAGTGAGGCGGTGGTACGATGGTTACCGTCTTGGAGATTACCATGTATATAATCCCAATGCGTTAGTAAATCTGACAATCATGCGAACATTTCAAAGCTACTGGTCACAGACAGGAACCTATCTGTCAATCCTGCCACTGATCAACATGGATTTTGATGGTCTGCGGACATCCATTATAGAGATGCTGTCCGGTTCCTCTGTAGAAGTAAATGTGAATGAATTTCAGAATGATATGGTCAGCTTCGCAGACAAAGATGATGTATTGACTCTGCTGATCCACCTGGGTTACCTTGCCTACGACCAGAGAACCCAGAGAGCTTACATTCCCAATGAAGAAATCCGTCAGGAATTTCGTGCCGCAACCAAACGAAATAAATGGAATGAACTGATTGAATTCCAGCAGGAATCTGAAAAACTGCTGGAAGCCACCTGGGAAATGGATGCAGAAACAGTTGCTGAACAGATAGAGAAAATCCATGCAGAATACACATCAGTGATTCAGTACAATAACGAGAATTCCCTGAGCAGCGTACTCAGTATTGCCTACTTAAGTGCAATAAAATACTATTTTAAGCCAATCCGGGAACTCCCGACAGGAAGAGGCTTCGCAGATTTCGTCTTCATCCCCAAACCACTGTACAGAGACTATTATCCTGCATTACTCGTCGAACTGAAATGGAACAAAGACGCAGAAACTGCTCTGAATCAGATAAAAGAACGAAAATATCCAGAGTCATTACAGCAGTATACAGGAGATATTTTGCTGGTGGGGATCAACTACGATAAAAAAGAAAAAGTACATCAGTGTGTAATCGAAAAATGGTTTCCACTGTGTATATAGAACGTAACTTCAAAAGAATCATATAAGTTATGAGAAAAGACATTCTACCCCAGTGGATGGAATGTCTTTTTTATATAATTTTTAGCTTGCATCTATGTAAAATTGATATCAGAAAATTCCCTCTTTTTATGTTGACATTACTAAAAGCAAGACTATAATGAAAACCGAAAAAAGAATCTGACACGATTGGAAAGGGGAAGTTAATTATGAGTACAGTTTTGCCAAGAGAAGAAGCAGTAGAAACAATTTTTTCTAAAATTTTGGCTTCGCCGGAAGCATCCGGACGATTAAGCGGAGTTTTTTATGACCATATAGATGACGACCATCGTCTGACAGATAATGACAGAGATCATTTCCTGCAGGTATTGTTTCATGCGTACCAGAACGGTGATATCAGTGCACTGCTGTTGGAATTATGCGGCAGAAGTATGTTTGACCTGTTAAGGGAGGCTTATCTGATCCCGAAGAAATTCCACGGAAAAGCAGGAGAGAACCCGGTGCTCCTTACAGATGCAGCCGGAGAACTTCTTCCCGGGGAAAAGATTTCAGCCAGAGAATATGCAAAATTCAAGGAAACATATGAACATCATGAATGTGCCCCCAGATCTGCACTGTATCTTGCAGATGGTTATGATCTTGTCCGTACCTATACAGAAGGTCTGAACATTACAGAAGAAAAAGATAACCGTAAACGTGGTGTCCTGGCTCTTTATGCACTTCCCGACACCTGTAAACTGGGTCTGACAGAAGCACAGGCATATGCCGTTGTATGGGATGCTTTCCAGAAGATTCAGGAAGAAGCCCCAAGAGCCATGGTATACTACGGACAGGAAACAGGTCTGAAGAAAGAGAATCCGGATAAACCCTATGATGAAATTGGAATTCTTCTTCCTATCTATGAATTTGAGAAAAAAATGCTGCAGCATTTAGACGAGATTGACGGAATCGTACTGGCATGCAGAGAGAAAATGATGGAGAAAGCAGGAAATGACAGTCTGCAGCTTTAACAAATCAAGCAAGTAGCAAAGCGGATGATTTTATCCGATTGACAATATAGAATGAGGAAGTGAGAAAAATGCCGCAGGAAGTGATTAAAAAGAACCATATGGATGTTGCCTGGCATGAGTATACAGATGAAAATGGGGAAAATGTACCAGTTGTAGATTCCAGCATCGCAGAGAAAGCATCCGTTATCGGACGTGTGGGGATTATGTTTCTCTCATGCGGTACCGGAGCATGGAGAGTGAGAAGTTCCATGAATACACTGGCAGAAGCACTTGGCATTACGTGTACGGCGGATATTGGTCTGATGTCCATTGAATATACATGTTATGACGGAGAAAATGGTTTTACCCAGTCGTTGTGCCTGACTAATACAGGCGTAAATACTTTGAAGTTAAATCGTCTGGAACACTTTATCCGAAACTTTGAAAAAGAAGGAAAACATATGTCAGGAGAACAGCTGCATACATTTCTTGACAATATTGAAAAAACACATGGTCTATATTCCCCGCCTGCACTGGGACTTGCTGCAGCGATCGCATGCTGCGGATTTACATTCCTTCTTGGGGGCGGTCCGATCGAGATGTTCTGTGCATTTGTCGGGGCAGGAATTGGAAATTATCTCCGCTGCAAACTGACCAAACACCATTTTACATTGTTCTTATGTATTGTGTCTTCTGTATCTCTGGCATGTTTTGCATATGCAGGTCTGCTCAAACTTGGAGAAATATTATTTGGTATTTCTGTTCAGCACGAAGCGGGATATATCTGTGCAATGCTCTTTATCATACCGGGATTTCCGTTTATTACCAGTGGTATTGACCTTGCAAAACTGGATATGCGTTCAGGAATAGAACGTCTGACTTATGCTTTGATCGTTATTCTGGTAGCTACTATGTCAGCATGGATCATGGCACTGATCCTGCATTTGAAACCTGTAGATTTTATAAAACTTTCACTGTCAACAGAGCAGTGGATCTTATTCAGACTTCTTGCAAGTTTCTGCGGAGTGTTTGGATTCTCTATCATGTTTAACAGCCCGGTTCGTCTGGCAGTCGCAGCAGCCGGGATAGGAGCAGTTGCCAATACTCTGAGACTGGAACTGGTAGACCTTGCAAATATTCCTCCTGCTGCAGCTGCATTTATTGGTGCACTTACTGCGGGACTTCTGGCGTCCCTGCTGAAGAATAAAGTCGGATATCCAAGGATATCTGTAACAGTTCCCTCAATCGTTATCATGGTTCCGGGATTATATTTATACAGAGGATTTTATAATCTTGGTATTATGTCATTATCAGTAGCTGCATCCTGGTTTGCGTCTGCGATCCTTATCATTGCAGCGTTGCCATTAGGGCTAATCTTTGCACGTATTCTGACAGATAAAGCTTTCAGGTACTGTACTTAACCGAATCAAAAATCAGGGAAATCCCCAACCACTGTTTAAATTGCAAAAAGCAATAAGCAGTGGTTGGGGATTTGTTCGTGCAAGTATCTACTCCAATAGGAAAATGTGAAAATTATATCAAACTAACAAACAATTTTATGCTTCCAAACAAATATTTAAACGAAAAAATTGTTCAGGTTTCTGTACAAAAGCTCTTGTCAATTTTTTGACAATGTGTTATCATTGAGACGTCAATTTTGTTAGGAGAAAAGGAGTATTAAGATTATGAGCAGTAAAATTACTATCATTGGAGCCGGCAGTGTCGGTGCCACCATCGCGTACACTTTATCAAGTCAGGATATTGCATCTGAAATCGTTCTGATCGATATCAATAAACAGAAAGCAGAAGGCGAAGTTCTGGATATCATCCAGGGAACCTGCTTCAGAGATCCTATTTCCATCATTGCCGGAGATTATGAAGATGCCAAAGACTCTGACATCGTTATCATCACATCCGGTATCGCACGTAAACCGGGACAGACGAGACTTGAACTTACACAGACAAACGTAAATATCCTTAAGTCCATCACACCGGAGATTGTAAAGGCTGCACCAAACGCTCTTTACCTGATCGTAAGCAATCCGGTCGATATTATGACTTATGTATTTACAAAGATTTCCGGACTTCCGGAGAATCAGATCCTTGGTTCCGGTACCATCCTTGACTCTGCACGTCTGCGTTGCGGATTATCCGAGCACTTCCAGATTGCACAGAGTAACATCCATGCTTATGTATTTGGTGAACATGGCGATACATCCTTTATTCCATGGTCCGGAGCTTATATTTCCGGTGTAAGTGTGGATGAATACTATGAACTGGAGAAAAAGCTCGGAAAAGATATCGAGCCGATCGACAAAGAAGCAATGCTTCAGTATGTACAGAAATCCGGCGGCGAGATCATCTCCAAGAAAGGTGCAACTTTCTATGCAGTATCTTCCTCTGTATGCAAACTTTGCAGCCTGCTGGTATCTTCTTCCGAATCTATTTCCACAGTTTCTACCATGATGCATGGAGAATATGGAATTGAAGATGTATGCTTAAGTACTTTAACTCTGGTAGGACCAAACGGTGTGCAGGGTAAAGTTCCAATGAGAATGAACAAAGCTGAAATCGAACAGCTTCAGAAGAGTGCGGATGCACTCAAAGAAATTATTGCTCAGATTGACCTTGATTAATCATAAATCAGACGAATGATCCGGGAGAGTGAGAAAGTCACCTCACTCTTCCGGATAACAGAAAGTTACTGTTTACTCCTTTTTTATTCATGAGTCAAAATTCCATCTTGCAGCGGAGGCAAAGGAGTTTTGACTGTTATGAATTAAAACAGAAATGGAAAAAGGTATTGCTTTTTCAGGTTTCTGAAACGAAAGTCTGATTATGAGTAATATGAGTAAATAGAAAAGCGGATGACTTAATCTGTTTGAAAAAGTTAATTTAGATCAGGAAGAGATAAGCAGAGGTGTTGATGCAAAAAAAATATCAAAAACCTCTTGTTAAAATGTTATCAATATGATATGATATATGTCGGAAATCGAGCTGATACACTCCTTTAATTGCGGAGGAAGGGTGTGCGAACTCTTTTATTTTCTATGTCTCAAAAAAGATATAAAAAGTAATTGTATTAGACTTGATTTATATTTTTGTCTATAGATTGTTAAAAAAATGACAAAGATTAGCAAGCACTAACTGCAACACGAATTTACCTGAACAACTAAGAAAGGATAATGTTAAGTATGAAGTACAGTTATTATCCGGGTTGTACCCTGAGAAACAAGGCGAAAGATCTGGACGAATATGCCAGAGCCAGCGCCAGAGCACTTGGGTTTGAACTGGAAGAGATCGAAGACTGGCAGTGCTGCGGAGGTGTTTATCCTCTGGGAACTGACGAAATTGCTACGAAGCTTTCTTCTGTACGTGCTCTTAATCAGGCCAAAGAAAAGGGCCAGGATCTGGTAACAATCTGCTCTGCCTGTCATCACGTGATCAAACGTGTCAATGATGATATGAAAAATGTGGAGGATATCCGCACCAGAGCAAATAATTACATGCAGCTTGATGAGCCTTATGAAGGCGAGACAACAGTGCTCCATTATCTGGAAGTACTTCGCGACAAAGTCGGTTTCGACAAGCTGAAAGAGAAGGTAGTAAACCCGCTTACAGGAAAGAAAATCGGAGCCTATTACGGATGTCTCTTATTACGTCCAGGCAAGATCATGGCTTTTGATGATCCGGAGAATCCGACAATCATGGAAGATTTCATCCGTGCACTTGGGGCAGAACCGGTAATCTATCCATACAGAAATGAATGCTGCGGCGGTTACATTTCTCTGAAAGAAAAAGATATGTCTCAGAACATGTGTCAGAAAATCGAAGACAGTGCGAAAGGCTTTGGCGCAGATATGCTGATCACAGCCTGTCCATTGTGTAAATATAATTTAAATAAAAACGCTTCCAGCGAACTGCCTGTATATTATTTCACAGAGCTCCTTGCAGAAGCCCTCGGAGTAAAAGAGGAGGTAGCGAAATGAGAAACGAACATTCAGCAGCAGAGAAAATTAAAGAAATCTCAGGAACAAATCCGCTGAAATGTATGAAATGTGGAAAATGTTCTGCTACCTGTCCATCCTTCAATGAAATGGATATCAAACCACATCAGTTTGTATCCTATGTTGTAAACGAAGATATTGAAGCACTTGTCAATTCAAAATCTCTCTGGAAATGTCTTTCCTGCTTTGCCTGCGTGGAGCGTTGCCCAAGAGATGTAAAACCTGGAAAGCTCATTGATGCAGCAAGACAGTTAGTTGTCCGTGAAAAAGGCGGAGATTATCTGAAAGCAGATGAGATCCCGGAACTTCTTGATCCGGAACTGCCACAGCAGCTTCTGGTAAGTGCATTCAGAAGATACAGGAGGTAAGTCAGAGTGCAGAGAATTGGTGTATTTGTCTGTCATTGTGGAAGCAATATTGCCGCTACGGTAGATGTAAAAAAAGTTGTTGAATTAGCTGCCAAAGAGCCGGGTGTCGTTCATGCAGAAGACTACCAGTACATGTGCTCAGAAGCAGGCCAGGCTAAGATCCAGGAAGCCATCAGAGAGAAGAACCTGACAGGTGTTGTTGTCTGTTCCTGTTCTCCGCGTATGCATGAGGCAACTTTCAGAAAAGCAGCTGAAAGAGCCGGACTGAACCCATACATGGTGGAGATCGCAAATATCCGTGAACACTGCTCCTGGATCCACAAGGATATGGAAGAGGCTACAAAGAAAGCCGTAATCCTTGCCAGAGCAGCAATCGCAAAAGTGAATTTAAATGCTCCTCTTCAGCCGGGGGAAAGTCGGGTTACAAAGAGAGCCCTGA
>ENA-OWPD01000539-OWPD01000539.1-human-gut-metagenome-genome-assembly--contig:-NODE-539-length-42987-cov-6.604444_pt1 | contig 42987 bp, 65 predicted proteins | sample MGYA00248262_ERZ651842 | MGnify/ENA primary metagenome ERZ651842 (study PRJEB26924, sample SAMEA4378253) | human gut metagenome | biome: human gut; feature: human-associated habitat; material: faeces... | reverse complement strand
GCAAATCCAAAAGCTCCATTATAAGAACTATTTTCAACATTTCTTACCCATGAACAAATACCATTAGGATTTAATGTAAATTCAGAAGAACAGGAAACATTAAGACTACCAGCTAATACAGTTGCCATTCCTTGCCCTAAAACAGTTGTTTTAGGTCTTAAATTTTCTTGAATTGTTAATTGTACATCTTTACCTTTAAAGATAGCAAAAACTATAACTATATCTAGTATTTGAGTAACTGAAGTTCTTGCTACAACATTATTTTCACTATTGAAATTCTGTAATTATTGGATAATAATAATAGCATTATCTACTTGAGAAGTATCTATATGGTAATATATATAATCTGAGTCTTCATTGTCATAAATCAAAGTTCCCTCTGCTAGACCTATATTTGACTTAGGTGGTGTTTGATAAAACCAGGTGGCAGCACCTGAGCCAATATCTGTATCTGGAATTACTTGAAACCAAAGAGACTTATTCTTTAAGCATTTTAAAGATTTCAGTGCTTTAAAAGATGTAAAATTTCCTTTAATTATATATGGTATATCGTTTAAATTCTGTAATTTACCCAATAAATCATTATTAGATATTGCTTCAAAGTAATTTGCGTCTGCATAGTTTATACTTGTAGCTTTTATACATTTATAAACTTTTTTTGTTGTACTATCATAATAAGCATAATTGACTGTCTTAGCACTTGAAGTATTAAGATTTCCACCATAAGTTAATCCTAATATCTCAGCTAATTTAGCTCCTTCTAATACTGTATTTGAAGTAGTTCCAAAATTTTTATTAAAAGCTCCATTTTTACTAAAGGATGGTTCTGCTCCTATTCCACTAGCTGTAATATTAATACTTTCAGCTGCTGCTCCATCATAGCTCACTGGATTTTGTCCATTCATCTTTATTTCAAGAGCATTAGGATTTTTCATACTAGTAGGAAAATCTGAAATATCTGCTTTTTTATGTTTATGACTACTTGGTGCATAATCATGTGTATGAGAAGTATTAGCTTTTTTCTTTAGTTCTCCATTATAATATTCCATTAGAGCAGCTACAAGAGCCTCAATGCTCTCATAGTCTACTAATTTTTTTCCTAAAGCTTTTTCAATATTTAGAGTATCCGCTTCACTTATACCAAATTGTTGTTTAACTAAGTTTATTCTTTCTTTTAAACTCATTATTTATCAACTCCTTAAGCTCCTGCTCCTTTATATTTATCAATAATGGCTTGAGCTTCTTCTTCCGTCATTGTATTTGTTAAAGCTGTTTCTACTTCTGTTACTCTTCCACCTAAAGTTGTTATGTTTCCTTCATTTGTTGTTGCTTTTGATAAAGCACTCTCAGCTGTACTTTTAGCTGTATTAGCTGTTTGATTAGCTGTTCCAGCTTGGGTTAAAGCTGAGGCACTATCAGTAGCTGCTTTATTCCATTTAGTTTTTTCTGCATCTGTTACAAATCTATGACTTGTATCCTCAGTTATCATAGAAGCTGGATGACTAGATGGATGAGTATAATTATTAGCTCCAGCTTGGATACCATCTAATTTTTTCTTGTCTTCCTTACTCATTAAACCATCTGAACTTTGAGTAGCATTTCCAGGTAAAAATAAATCTCCTAATGCTTGCCAATCATTAACTTCTTCAGCTTCATAAATTAACATAGTATTCTTATTTTGATAAGTTGGCTCCTGAGTTACTATTACATAGTATCCTTCTTTTGGAGCTGGAATAGCAGATTTTAAAGCTTCCAAAGTTTCATATACTCCCTTCCAAGCTAATCCACTAGCAAATGTATTTATTGCTGCTGTTAATTGCTCTTGGGATACTTTATCATTCCAAGTTTTTTTCTCTTGAGAACTTACAAATTTTTTGCTATCTGTCTCTGTTACTTGATCAGCACTATGTGTATGAGAGGATTCAGCTTTTGTTTTTATTAGTGTTATAACTTCTTTAGCTAATAAATCATAAGCAACCTCATCTATTATTTTCTTTCCACTTGCTAAAATTTCAGCTACTCTTGTATCTAAATTTTCCATTTATATCACTCCTTGTTTTGATTTTTATATTTATCAATAATGGCTTGTGCTTCTTCTAAAGTAATAATATCCTTTTGCATATCATCTTTAAGTTGATCCGCATACTCCTTTAATTCATTTTTAGAATTTTTTAAGATCTCATATAACTCATCTACTACATCTTTTACATATTCTTTTTCATCACTAGGTAATAAAGGCTCTAGAAATTCCCAATCTTTTTTTTCAACAACATGAAAATATACTTCTTGAATACTACCTACTATCTTCCCTCTATCCGAACTTCTTAATACTAATCTACAAAATACTTTTCCAAATCCCTGTAATATTTCATTAGGAATAGCAATATCTATATTAGTAGTTATTGTACTATCTATTTCCTTTTCAACTACATAAGGCTCAGTAGGATTATTAGAACTGCAAAATACAGCTCTAATATTACCTTGAAAATCTTTTAAATTTTTTAAAACTATTTTTATATTTCCTATTCCGTAGTCGCCTTGGAGGAAAAAGATAGGAGAGAAATTTGCATTTCTAAGTATATCCCAATATACAATCATTTCTTTCAAGATATCACTCCTCCTTAACCTTATACTTTTCCACTAAAGCTGTCATTTCTTGAGGAGTAGTTATTTTAGGATTTATATTAATTACACCATTTTCATCAATAGAAATAGTTTCTCCTATTTTTATTCTTCCTAATTCTGTCTTAGTTGCTTTTTTTATCAACTCTTCATCAAGAATATCCATGTTATCATTAAATACTCTTATATCTGCTACCTCAGTATCCCAATTTGGTTTTTTTAAATTAAGATTAGGTGTTAATTCTGGCATTAAATTCCCTCCTTTTTCATAACTTCTTCCCAGGTAAATTGGCTATAATATTCCCAAGTTTTAGGGGGTAAATCTCCCCATAATCTATATCTATATTGAAAATTTATTCCTAAATGAGCTGGCTTAGCTTCTCCTAGTGATGCTTTTAAAACTTCAATATCATCTGGAATACCAATTAAAGAAATAAAAACTATTTCAATAGTTCCATTGATAAATTTAACATCAATTTCTCCATTTCTCCAGCTATTAGCAATAGTTTGGAGTAACTCTAAATCACATTTACCTGTTGTTTTCCATCTTGCTTCTATTTCGATTCTTTTTCCTTCAATAGTAGTAGCTTTAGTTTTATAATCTAATTCTTTTTCAAGTTCTTGAATCCTCTCTAATGACATAGTAGAGAATAAGAACTCTTTTTCAAGTAAAGTCATCTTATCTTTTACTTCCTCTAAGTGTAATCCGACTGGATTCAGAATAGCATTAATAAACTCATCTTTTCTAATTATTTTATGTAAATTATTAATTAAGATATCTTTAGTTTTCATGGATAGTTACCTCTCCTAATATAGCTACTTCTTCATCTCCTATTTGAATATTACTAGTTCCATTATTTATTGTTAAAGAACTCCATTCTATTACTCCAGGTGTTTCTAATATAGAATTAGAAATAAGTGAATAAGATACATAATTTTTCTTAAATGCTATTGATTGTAAAAATGATGTTAAGCTCTGTTTTATTCTTTCACTTAATACTTCACTATTTACCCCCTCTTCTTTAGTTAAAGTAACTTCAATATTAATAGTTTTAGCACTAGCTGATATCACAGTACAATAAGCTCCTATAGGTGCTTCTCCATAACCACAGCCCCAAGTAGATTCATCTTCTCCTTTTGGGTCAATATATTCTTGTACTTTTTTGACTAATTCACTAGATGCTACTTGCTTTAAATCATTTATAATAACTGTTTTTACAGTGTTTTTCCCATTCCATAGTGGAAAGATTTTACTATCTCCAACTCCAGCTACTTCTCTAGCCCATTGCATATAGTGATATACATTTCCAGAGGTTGCTGGCATCTGAACTTTTATGTCATATCTACTTAATAACGATTCATCAGTTTCAGCATTAAAACCATCATAGGTAGCTTTTTCATTATTACAACTTTTTATACCTTGAATAGTAACAGGCATTTGAGTAATAGTTTTAGCTCCAACATTGCTAATATCTCCAGGAATAACAGCTTGAATTTTTATAACTCCAGTATTTACTATACTTTTAGTTTCTAATGATTTAAATTGAACTCCATTGATAGTTTCAAATATATCTCCTTTTGTTATAGTTCCTGTTCCATTAACTGTTAATTCTCCTATTGAATATGTAGCTGGTTTTCTAGTTAATCCCTGAAGCTGAAATACCCTTTTATCCAACTCTTCTCCAGTTAGCCTATGTATATCAAAGAAATCCCAAATATCTGATAATTTTTTTTCTAATTCAGCTCCTTCTAAAGCATATGTTTTAATTAAATCATGTGTAAATGTTCCAACTGATTTAATATAGTCATCTGGAATATTATTTAACATTTCTTCTAGTATTTCATCAGCACTTTTGGCTGTATAGTAACTAGACATTTAATTCCACCTCACTTTTAATTAATTCATCATTAACAATTACAACAATATCAAATACTAGAGAATTAAAATTTTTAGTAATATTGATAGATTCAACACTTTGAATATTTTTGTTAAGTAATAATTTTTCTTCTAGCTCATCTTTTATTTGAGCAATAGTAAATCCAGAACTATAAAATTCATTACCTCTCATTTCATAGAGAAATCTTATTCCAAACTCAGTATCTTGATATACTTTATATTTCTCCATTTCTGTATGAAGTAAAAGAAATATCCATTGTTGTACTTGCTTTTTTTTATCTGTAAATTCTGTTTTTCCATCTTTTACTATAACTTTTTTAGTAGTGGTATCAAATAATAAATCTTTATATTTATTAATTAAAGTTTTACTATTAGTAACTGTAACAGAACTAATAGTATTAAAACTTTTTGGAAAGATGCTCATATATCTCCCCCTTATTTAATCTTTCTTATTTTAAAATCAACTATCCATTTTTGTCCTTTTTCAGTAGGAGTAACTTTTACTAAATCTCCTATTTTTAATGTATCTGTATTAATAAAAGTTCCATTTGCTTTGTACTCCCCATTTCCTTCAATAGTTCCATGTGGATTTGTTGCTCCTAATCCACATGGCTTATTTGACGAAGTAGCATTAATAGTTATTTCATCTAATATTCCTTCTAGTTTATAAGTTCTAGTATAATCAGCAAATAATCTATCATTCATATATAACATATGAGGGTATAAAATAAATCTTCCATCTAAAATAGATATAGTAAGTTCTGGAGGAGCTTGAATTACTTCTCCTATACAGACTTGAAAATTTTCAGGAGTTTCTAATCCTTTTAAAAATTTAGCTGCTATTTCGCTATTCTTCAAATAATTCCACCTCCAAGTTCACAATATGTTCTCCCTTTCTCCAAGTATGGACACAAGAATTAATTAAGTATTCCCCGTAAAGTTTTAATTTAGGATTATTAAGGTAGATAACTCTTCCAGCTCTGAACTCATCATCTCCAAAACCTTCAAGTGATACAGTTTTAAAAACTTTATTCAACTCTTTTAATTTCATTTTCGCAACATTCCGAACTTTAGCTTCATCTTTATCAGGTTCTACATTGATAATTTCTTGTAAGCTCCCATATTTTTCAATATTAGTATTATCTTCAGCTACTGCTAATATTTCAGTTGATTCTTGTTCATTTGAAGTTACAAGTATTCTATTTTTCATTTCTAAGATACTTTCACTTATACTTTCATTCCCAGTTTGTCTATATCTAAAAGATACATTTACCTTTTTAAAAGGATTAACATTAAATTTACTATCTATAAATTCAAGTTTATATTTAATTCCAAGCTCTTCATTAACTTGTTTGAGAATATCATTAATAATTTCAGCAATAGTATTAGAGTAATATAATTTACTGATAGAAGTTGAAATATTACTAATATCTCCAATAGGAGCATCTATTTCCTGTAATAGTTGTTTAATAGCTACACTAGCACTAATATCTTCAAATTGTTTAATTACTTTATTTTTATTTAAATAAAAACTGTAATCTAAACATTCAATAGTCCTATTAAATTTAGTAGTTGTTATATTTACTATCACTCCTCTAAATAATTCCTTGGTATTATTTAAAATAATTATATCTCCAGTTTCTATTTCGTCAGAGAAAATAAAACTAGTATCATTATAATTTCTAGCTATGTTAAAAGCTAAAGATGCTCCTAAAGTATCCATAGAAGTACTTAAACTAATAGCTCCACTTATATCAGTTATATCAACTGCCCTTTCTCCTTTTATAACATATAAATTCATAAAATCACCTGTTCACATACTCTTCAATAGTGATGGAATAGTCAATGTCCTGATTAGATTTTTTCTTCCAGGTAAAATCTTTAATTATACAAGGATATGAGAATGAAGTTTCTGATAAAATTACAGTAACTTTTAAAATAGATTTTCTATATTTACTAAGAAAAGCTAAGCACTCTGGAGCTAAAAATGATAAAAATGGCAGCCATCTGTATCTTTTATGAGGGAAAAAACTGTTGATAGAGATTGTTTTTAGTTTCTCTTCTCCTATAAGTGTCAGTTCTTTCCCTAAACTATTTTCAAAAGTTTCAGTGTTTAAAGAGCTACCAAAAGATACATTTTTACTTTCAATAAAGGGAAATTTAAAGATATTTTTCCTATCAAGTGTAGATAAATATATCTCCATTTTATTTTCCTCCAAATAATCTTTTAAAAAAACTTTTCTTTTTAGATTGAGCTTGGATATTTTTTAAGATAGCTAGTAAATCAGTATAGTTTTGTTGTAATGTTTTATGTTCTACAAGTAAGGTATAATATTTCCCCTTTATATCATCTGTTGCTGCTTTTTCATTAGCTGAGATAACTCTTGCCTTTTCATTAATAATATTAATAATAGCTCCACGACATTCTTCAATACTGTCAAGTTTCCCAGTATTTGTATCAATGCCAAGAAAATTCTTTAAATATTTAATTTCTCCTCTTAATACTTCTCTTCTAGTCATAATATCCTCCTAAGTTACATTAGCCATATTGTTTTTACTTATATCTACAATTACACCAGCTACTTTTTCTTTAAATTCATCATACCCATATATATCTCCTTGAATATATATATTATTAGAATTAGTTACTGCTGGTCTTGGATTATTAATAGTAGCTCTAGTAATAGCATTAGATTTAACTGAATTTAAACTCTGAGGAGCTTCTACTTTTGCAAAACTTTCTTCAAATACCTTATTTTGACTTGGTATTTTATTTTCTACTTGTGGTTTTGTAAGTTCTTGGAGATCCTTTTTGTTTTTTTCAGTTACTTCTATATTTTTTTCAATATCTTCATCACTAAATAAACTTTTAGCCCATTCCCATACTTTGCCTAATCCTTTTATAATAGTTATAACAGGCATAAAAGCTCCAACTATAATATTAGCCCACCAAGGCATATTATCAGCAAAAGATTTCAAGGACTCCCATAGATTTCTTACAAAAGATTTGACTTTGTCAAATTCAAATATTAACATGTACAGAGCAAAAGCTATAGCTCCAATGGCAGCTGTTACCCAACCAACTGGAGTAGATGCTAATATTAAATTAAAAGATGCTATTGCTAATTTGAGTTTTGTAAAAATAGTTACCAAAAATCCTATATTTGATAAAGCTGTTACAGCTATTTTATAAGCTTCAAAAGCTGCTTTTAGAGTAAAAACTCCTTTTGTGAGTATATAAATTATTCCTAAAAATTTAGTTAATGCTATAATTACTTCATGGTTTTCTTTAATAAAGTTATAGGCACTCATAACTGAATTAGCTATTTCAGTAAAAACTATTGTAACCTCTTTAGCTACTTTATCAAGTGTTCCATCACTTTCCCATTTTAATAATACTTCTGAGATTAATTGCATCTTATTTTTTATAATATCAAGTATAGAACCTGTTTTGATAAGTCCATTTTCCATACCTAATATTTTAGCTAATCCCATATTAACAGAGCCCGTAATTGTACTCCATAATCCTTTTACGGTTTGAGATAACTTTTCAGCTCCTCCATCAAACTTTGATACCATGATTTCTTCTAATACAATTTTTAATTTTTCCTCTTGTTTATCTTTTACCTGTCCTTGTTTATTAAATACTTTATTTTTTCCATACTTTTGTTCAGCGGCAGCAATAATCATCTCTTTTGAAATTCCTAAACTTTCCATAGTTTCAAATTCATTTTTTGAAAGTATATCTTTTACAGCTTCTGTTGCTTGTTCCATAGTTGTATTGGTAGCCCCAGCGGCATCAGCTATCCTTGCTAACCATCTTTCACTATCTATTCCATAACTTTCAAGAGTGGCGGTAGCTTGGATAACTTCTTCAGGACTGAATGGAGTAGATATAGAAAGTTGTTCAGCATTTTTCATCAGCTTATTTGTTTTTTCAAAGTCCTTAGTAGCTGTTTCTAACATAGTTCTGTAAGCTTCTAAGTTAATAGAAGTTTGTAATCCAGTTGTGAAAGCAGCTCCTCCAACTAAAGTAGTTGTAGCAGCTCCCCATTTAAGAGCTGATTTAATAGCTCCATCAATAGATGAGCCTACACCTTTACTCCATTCTTTAAAAGTTTCTTTAGAGGATTCTACATCTTTTTCAATCTCTCTTATACTTCTTCCTAATTTTAGAACTTCACTTCTCTGTTCAGTCATTGATTTCTCAGCTTGTTCTAAAGCTTCTTTTAAAGCTTTTTCCTGAGATTTCATATCATTTACAGCATCACTATTTTGAATAATAGTTTCTTCTAACCTATTAAGATTCTCAGTTTGCTCTTTAATAGAAGTATTATTATTTCTATGTTGCTGCCTCAAAGCTTGGAGTTGTTTAGCAGCATTTTTATATTCTTTAGAATTGCTTCCATACTCTTGCCCAAGCTTATCAAGTTCCATAGTTTGTCTAGTAATTTCATTTTGTAATTCTATGTTAGAGTTTTTAAGAGAATCAATGTTAGCTTTAGCTCTTTGATATTCTCTATTTTGTTCAACAACACTTTTTTTCAAGTTCTCTAATTCTGTTACATACTGAGCTATATTAGCTTTAGCTTGTTCTACTGCTTGTTTATATACTTCTAATTGCTCTTTTGCTTGTTCACTTTGCTTTTCAGCCTCTTTTAGAGAGGCAATAGCTGGTTTTATTTGCTCACTAAGAGCATTTTTCAAACTAAGGATTACTCCTATTGTTTTACTCATCATTCCCCTCCAATTCCCATAGAAGCTTTAATTTTTTTAATATCATACTCAATTTGGTCTTTCCTATTTACTACCATACTTTCAATAAAGAATAATTTCTCTTCTTCTGTTAAATTAAGTAGATATTGTAACCTATGCCCTTTTTGGAGATAATAAGATATCCAATATAATTCTCCTGGATCCTCATTATCTCCTATGAGTTTTTTATTTCTTCCTCTGTTTCTTTTTTTACTTCTAAACCTTTAAAAATAGCATTTATACTATAAGCTATTCTTAATACTTCTGTTGTCCCTAATATAATTAGTGGAATTTCTGGAAATCTATATTCTTTATACATATCTCTCAGTTCTTTTTCTCTAAAAAATGAACAACTATTATATATTAATTCAGAAGCATTTAAAGCCATTCCCTCCATATCCATATTTCCCATAGAAATATTATCTTTATCTTTAAGAGTTCCTTTATAACATCTCATCATTTCATTATTATATCTTAATAATTCAGACTCTTTAGGTCTTTGAATTTCTACTTCTCCTATTCCTTTAATCTCTATTTTTGCTATTTTTACCTTATTTTCTTCTTTTTCTCTTACTTTATTTAAAAACTCTTGTAATGTTAACATTTTTCCTCCTGTAAGTTGAGAGGGAATAATTCCCTCTCTTTTATTTTAAGTCTGTTACTGTTTCAGCTTGCCCAGTCATTTGAATCTCTTTTACTTTTCCTTTTTCAAAAGATGCTCTAGTTCTTTCATCAAAAGTTACTCCATCACATTTAGTTCTTTGTTTCTTAGTACCATTGATATTAGCATCATTCATAATAACTGTGATATCTTCATCTAAGTTAAACATATCTATTTCCTCTTCAGTTCCAGTACTTTTATATGTAAAAGATACTTCATGGGTTTCTCCAACTAAAACTCTTATTTTACCACCAGGAACATCTGGATTATCTACTTCTTCATAATTATACTTAGTTTTTACTTCTCCCTTATTACAAGTCCCAATTTTAACTCCAGCTACCCATACTTCTCCAGCATTACCATTATGATAACCACTTCTTTTATGTGCCATTTACTTCCTCCTACATGTATATATTGAATAGGAAATCTTCCATAATTCCACTAACTTTTATATTAGCTTTTAAGAACACATTAGTTCCTACTGTCATTTGTCTTACTTTTTCATCATCCCAACTTTCAACTTCTTCTTGCCCATATTTAGCATAGTTAGCAAGTCTTTGTTGGTCTAAATCAATAAAAGATATATTCTCAAAATTAGGGTCTAAGATATAGTCTATTGCTAAACCTTTAAAATAGCTATTAATTGCACTTATTAGTAACATTTGATTATTAGTTATATTAGGATATTTTCCTTTGTATGATTTATCCCAAGCTGTATAGATATCACAATAGATTAAATCCATCTTTTCAACAGTATTTATATGAGTCATTTCTATTGTTACATCTTGTCCAATAGTACTTAAACTATTTACAGCTCTAGCTACTTTTACTATTCCTTCATCATTGAATAATACAAACTCTCCATTCCCAATAGCTGTATCTAACTCTTCAGGTTCAATTACATTTGAGAATTTTCCAAGTTCAAAGGCAATGGCAGACATATTTAATGAAATACCAGCTAAGAATCCAAGTAAGTATGGAACAGCTTGATTTCCTGTAACCTCTCCTCTATCATCAGAGAAAGTAACTTTTTCATTAGTGAAGTTTACTATTCCCATATCATCTGGAGCTGTTAGTTTATGTCCTACCATCTTATATCTTTTTTTATCATTTTTTCTTTTTGCTTTTACCCAAGTAACTAATTCAGTAGCATAAGAATTATCTGGAGTTCCTATCCAACAGTTTCTTGGGATAACTCCTCCAATAACTTTCAACTTATCTGTAATTAGCTCCTCTTCTCCTACTTTAAATACATATAATTTCAAAGGAATCCCTTCTAGTGCATCCTTTACTAATTTAACATTATCTTTAGTAAATTTTGCTTGCTCTTCACTTGTGAAATCTTCAATAGTTTTATAATATTTTTTAGGTTCTCCTGGTGTTGTATCATTTAATATTAATACAGCATCTCCTCTTTCAGCTCTTTTTACAGCTGTAACTCCTAGCCCCTTAAATATAATATCCAATTGTGGCATAGTATTAGTCGTTGACATACTCTTCTACCCCTCCTATATATAAATTTTCCATCATTTCCGATACTTTTTCTGGGTATTCTTCAAATACATATAAATCAAAATTGAATAATAAATCTCCATCTGATTCAGTTGAATCTACCTCTAAAACCTCTGTAACTAGTCCATCTAGTAGCTCTATTACTGGATTATCAGAGAATATTTCAATTAAATTTTCTTGCATAGTCAAAATCTCTTCAATATCATCATCTTTCTTAGGATGATAGATTATCCTTACATTCAAAGTTGTTTCTCTGAACTTTTTCATGTAATCAGATGCTTTTAAATTTTCAAAATATATATGAATAGAGCCTCTCCTATACCCTTCTTTTACATCTCTACACTCTATATGAGTATCTTTTAATTCTTTTCTCAATTTAGTTACTAATATAGCTAAAATATCTTTTGAACTAATCATTTCATACCTCAAAATCCATTTTTTTCAAATAAATCCTCTAACATTTTTTGAGAATTTTCTTCAAATTCCTCTGTAAATTCATTAGCTGTATCTCTAAATACAAACTTTCCTTTTACTCTTCCTAATTCTGCCCCATTTTTACCTCTAACAATTCTATGCCCTTCTTCAATGAGATGAGCATGTGGAGCAGCTGAATATACTCTACAAGCAAAATCTCCTTTAAATTCATAAGGTTTCCCATCTTTGATGCTTCTATGATAATATCCAGAATCTTTTTTTACTCTTTTCTTAGCTACTTCTAAAGTTTTTTTCTTTAAAATTTTAGCTTGTTTTTTTACAAATTTTTTAGTTTCTCCATCAGCACTACTAGCTAATTTACTAAGTTCTTTACATACATCATCAAAGCTCCCCATAGTACTCCTTTTTTAAAGTACAATGTACTTCAATATAATTGTTTTTATTAAAAGCTGGAATAATATGAGATATTTCATATTTAGTTCCTTTATAATAGATAATATCAGCTTGAGTAATATCAGTTTTTCTCATAATAATTTTGAATTTTGTATCTGTATATTCAAAATCTTCTGAGGTAGTTATAGAATTAGCTGATAGAGGTATGATATCAGCCCAAACTTTTTTATATAGCTTATATTCCCTCTTATCTCCTAAGTTCCCTTCTACTATCTGCTCTCTATGAATCTCAACTCTATTATTTAATCTACTAGCTAATACCTTCTCACTCATCTATTACCCCTGCCTTTAATCTAGTATAGATACTACTTAATATATTATTTACTTTAAACTCTGTATCAGTAGAGGCTCTATTTTCATATCTATCAGCTATGACTATAAGCATAGCCATATTATATGTTTCAGAATTTCCTTCTTCATTAAATTTTACTCCAGTAGAATCTTCAATCTCCTCTTTAGCATATTCTGTAAAGAGATTGATGAGAGTATCATCTTCATCAGAATCAACTCTCAAATATTCTTTTATATTCTCTAAAGTTAATACTCTCATATTACTCCTTTTAATTATTCAATAGGTGCTGTATCATATTGTAAAAATACAATAGCTTTTTCATCAAATTTTTGAACATCCATTCTTAATAAACCTCTTACTTTTGTTGAATTAGTTTCAAAAGCTCCAGCTCCTATATTTGTAGAATCAACAGTTAAAAGTTGTCTATCAAATAGAGTAATTGCTCTTTTGAAATCTCCAATTATTACAGGAGCTTTAGTAGTATCATTTGCTAATACTTTATCTGGATATACTTTTACTGGTCTACCTTTCAATAATTTTTGAGTAGGTTTAGTAGGGTCTGGTTGTAATAAATAGTTCCCATCTGTATCTTTCATCTTATCTAATTCATTAAATCCTGTTTGGTTAGTAACTACAATAGCATTAGCTGAGATAGCTGGGTCTAATGTCTTATTAAGAACTGTTTTTATATCATCAATTCCTTTCATTGCTGTTTTACTAAAGGTACTTAATGAATCCCCTATTAATTTATTTTCAGTAGCTACTTTTTTCTTAGCAAACCATTTACTTACATGATATAGTAAATTTCCTTTATTATCTTTTAATAAATTATTAGGAATAGGTAAAATACCACCATAAGTTTTACAAGAGTAAGGAATTGCTTTAAAATCTCCATTTTCAATATCTGAAATTTTTGAACCTTCAGTGACTTCAGCAAAAGGAGTATATTCTCCATCAACTTCTATAACTCTTGTTCCAGTAAGAGTAGATACAGGTTCTACATATACTAAATCTCTAAGAGAACTATAATCTCTAGCTAATTCTATTACTTGTGTTTCTTGGTCTTTTGGAATTAATAGTCCACCATCAGCATCTGCAGTAGATGATAGAGCTGCTTGTATTGTCATTTTTTCATCTAATGAAGCATTCCCTTTTAAAAAGCTAACAAAGGCATTTTCGTAAGCTTGCGAATCTATCCCATTAGATATATTTTTATTATCTAATACAGTTCCTTTTAAATTAGCTTGAATTTCTCCTTCTTCTTTTAAAGCTAGGTTTAATTTTGCTTCTAAAGTTTCAATATTTAAAGTTGCTGCATTGATTTCATCTATTGTTGATGTTCCACTAGCTAGTACTTTTCTTGCATTTTCTTTAGCTGCTCTTAAATCTTCTTTTATTAAATCTGACCTTTTCATTCAATCAATCCTCCATTTTTAATCTTAATTTTAACTTTGCTTTTTCTAGTTCAATTCTTTTTAATTCTTCTTTATTTTCACTTTGAATTTCTTCAACTTTATTTAACTTTGCTTTAAATACTCCTGGTGTCTTGTCATTGATATTTAATCCATCAAGGCAAGCAGCAGCTTTATTATCTCCATCTGCTATTATTTTGAAAAAGCTTTGAGCCTCTTTTCCTGTTAGCCAAGTTTCATTATCCATCAATTCAAGTATTTTTTCACTAGTAACCCCTTCTAATGCTTTTTCATAATAAATATCAGCCATATTCAAATCAGTTTTTTCTAACATAGCAATAATATCTAATAAATCATTTTTATTCCCCACTGTACATATCCAAGAACGGTGTATCATAAGATAAGCATTTTTAGGAATATGAATTTCATCTCCAGCCATTGCTATTATTGAAGCTATGCTAGCAGCTATCCCATCTACATATACAGTCTTTTTACCTTCATGTCTTTTTAACATATGATAAATAGCTAGCCCAGCAAAAACATTACCCCCAGATGAATTAATAAAGATATCTAAATCTTTATTTTTTACACTATCTAGTAATTCTTTTACTTCATTAGGAGTTATTTCTGTTTCATCCCATTTATCAGAGCTAATTTCTCCATAAATTATAAGTTTTGCTTTATCTCCTTGAGCTTTCATCTCAAAATATCCAGTATTTTTACCATTATTCTGTAATTGTATTTTTATTTTCCTCTCCTCCCTTCATATATTGTTCTCCAGCTTTATCTATGCTGATGGCATTTCCATTTCCTACTAATTTATCCCCTCCCTCTACATATGGTAAGTTAAGTGCTTCACGAACTTCATTAGGTGTCATAATGAAGTTTTGAACATAGTTTGAATATACATTAGCTTTAGTTTGGTTATCCATTTTAAATAAAATATCTTCATTTATAACTAGCCTCTGTCCTCTTTCTAAATCTCGTGGATGAAGTAGCTTATAACTAAGCTCCTGTTCATAGATTAAAAATAAAGGTTGTAATGTATTTACATAAAAATCTAATTGTTGAGTTTCACTATTACTATATGAACTTTTAGTATAATCATTTATGACATTAGGTTTTATTCCAAAGGCAGCAGCTATTTGGAGAGCTGTATTCTTATTATTTTCAAAGAATTGAGAATCAGCTAGTTTCATTTCTAATAACTGAGCTTGATATCCCATAGGTAAAGGAATAAAAGCTCCACTCTCTTTAGCTTTAGCAAAATTTGCTATCTTATCCACCATATTTTTAGCTTTAGCATCATTTAATTCTCCAGTATAATGAACTACTACTTTAGTTCCTAATGTAGAACTGGAATATATTCTCTTTAAAAAATTCAAAGCTGATTTTTGAGTATTAAGTTGAGTTTTTAAAACATCTCGAACTGATATTCCTGATAATCCATCCCAACTCATATGAGTTTTGAAATGTAATATATCATCTTGTAAAAATGAATATCTTTTTCCACTTCTACTGTCATTCCACACATACCAAATACTATCTTTTAGTCCAAAATAGCCTTTGTTATCAATCCAAATTTCAACTTCATTACTGGGTAATTGCCAGAGATTTTTAATTTTTTTCCCATCTCTTTCGATATAGACATAAGAGTTCCCATAATGATTACGATTTAATTCTACTGTTTGCCAAAATGTTATAGCACTCATATAAGGATTAGGTCTTATATTTAATAGTAAATCTAAATCATTATCAAATATGGTTTCTCTTCCTTTTTTCTTAGTAATCTCTCTTTTCTCCCATTGCATTTTCCCTAAACTTTCAGATAGATGCTTTAAACAAATAAAATATATAGTTTCAGATATATCTTGTTGAACTTCTACATCATTATTATTAAGAGTTGATAAAATATCAAAGAGAGAATTAGAGTCTTGATTGATAGCTCCCCCACTATTTTCAGTTTTAGTGAGTTTAGCTAATATTTTTTTTATAATCACAACCACCTCCTATTCATAGATGCTTTCTATTAAATCTGAATATTTATTATAATCAAATACAAATTCATAATATTGAGCTAGTTTATAAGCTGCTAATAAAGAGTCAACAGGGTCAATTCTCTTTCTAGTAGCATCTTTATCAATCTTAATCAAACCATTACTTTGTTTGACTACTGCATTTTTTATAGCAAAATTAAGAACAGGATTAGGAGTATATATAATATTTTTTTCATATACTTGTTCTCTAAATCCTGCTGTACTTTCATTTAGAGATTTATGTGATTGATATACTTCTACACATTTATATCCTTGGTTAGATAAGTCTAACATCATCTTTGAAGAGTTTGCTGGGTCAAAACATAAAGTATCTATATTTAATTGATTTTTACTACAAAAATTAATTACATACTCCCATACTGCTCCTTGGTCTACTACCTGGGAGTTAGTTATAGTGATATATCCTTGTTTAGCCCAACTAAGATAAGGCATTTTATCTACAACTTCTCTTTCTCTAAGTTTTTCAATATTAGGTACAAATGAATGACTAAATACAATATACTTTATAACATCATTCTCATCTTTAATTGGAATCACAAAGCCTACTGATGTTAAGTCAATCTTAGCTGACATATCAAAGCCTATAAATACATTTTTATTTGCTATTTCAAAAGGTAAGCTCTTTACTTCACAAGCTTTCCATTTTGATATATCCATATACCCATTCTCTGTAGCTTGTACCCAAATATTCAAGCACTTAGTCATAAATGCTATCATCTTTTCTGGAATCATCTTAGCTACTTCATAATCAGAGGCTAATTTATTAATTCCCTCTTGATAATAGGCTCTTATTGGATTAGCTTTTCTCCAAGTTTCTAAACTTCCTTTATCATCTCCCTCATCAGCTTCACATATATCTACAAAATACTCATCATTTTCTAAGTCTACATCTGGATTAAGTAAATCAGAGCAATAAGTATATTCTTGAGTAAAGCATGGAGCATTTAAGTCCATTCCAGCCGTGGTAATGATAAAAAGTAAAGGCTCTTTTGATGCTGCTCCTAATCCTAAGTCATAAAACTCTGTAGTAGGATGTTGATGGTATTCATCTAATATAAGAACAGCTGGGTTAGTTCCATCTCCATTTTTACCATCTTGTTTACTAAGAGGATTTAAAAAAGAATTAGATTTGATATGAATAATTTTATCTCTTATTATTTTAAATTTAGGAGCTAGGATACTTCCTCTTAACATATTTTGAGCTTCTACAAAAAGTAATTTTGACTGGTCTTTCTTAGTTGCTGCACAATAAGTTTCTAAAGTTTCTTGATTTTTAGTAGACATAACTGAAATCTCATAGAGAACTGAGCCAGCTTGCATTTGTGTTTTAGCATTTTTTCTAGCCACCTCAACAAAAGCTTTTCTAAATCTTCTTTTCCCTTCTTGAGTTTTCCATCCATACACTTGACAGAGTATGAATTTTTGCCAAGAAGTTAAAATAATAGGTTGTCCAGCTAACTCTCCTTTAGAGTGCCTCAAATAAGTAAACCACTTCACTATTTTTTCAGCTTCTAACTCATTCCAAATATATTTAGCATTTTCAATGTCCTTTAAAAATCTCATACAAGCCCATTTATGCTTTTTACCACTTACTATTTCTCCAGAGATACATTTATTAGAATAATCTATAAGTTCTTCTAATATAGTCATATATCTCCAAACTCTTCATTAGTCTGATTTGATTCAATCTTAATATCTCCAGTTATTAGTTTAAGCTTCCCATCTAGTGTTAAGCCTAATAGACTTGCATATTTTTTAATCTCATCTGAATATCTCAATTCAAGCTGTACCAAGTTATTTAGCTCTTTTCCTATTCTGAATTTAGTTCCTACTTGTTTAACTATCTCACTATATCTAGCTACAGCATTACAGTAAGCTCCTAAGTTGTTATAATCTAAATTATTAAAAATAGGAATTGATTCTAGTTCTTTTACTAGTCTTTTCCATTCAGCTATTGCAACATCATCTACTAACCAATCTGGAGGATGCTTTAGCTGTTCTCTTCCTACAAAGGTTTTTGCTCTCTCTTCCTCAAGCTCTTTTACTTGTCTTTCTACAACGGTAAGATGCTTGGTTGTATCTCTTAATGATTTTCTAGCTCCCATATTTACACCTACTTTCATAATTTTTTATAAAAATTTTCTATTGGGAATTTCGTGAAAAGAAAGGGGAAGATGCGGTCTCCAGCCTCTCTCCTAAAACTTTTTTATACCCCCCTACCCCTCTAGGAATTGAGTTGTATATAGTTTTAAATACTCTCTTAACTCTGCTTGTACTTGCTTAATATCTCCATCTCTGTATCTCTTATGTATCTCTCTATGAGCTATATCACTTACAGGAATAAGATTAGATAATTCGTAAGCTTGCGAATTATCCTCTTCTATCTCTATAATGTGATGTACTTGAGTAGCTGGAATAGCTTTAATATATTTAAATAAAGTATATACACAAATATTATCGAATTTATTCATACATTCTTTTCTTACTTTATCCCAGTGGGATGAGTTATAGAATGTTTTGTTTTTTCTAAAATATTTATCATATAACTTATTCTCTTCTTTCCTTGAATCGCAACCATTTGGACATTTTTGTCCTACTGGATGCAATCTCCTACATCTAGGACAAAACTTCATTATCATTTCAAATACTCCTCAGCTTCTTTCTTTTTCAATTCAAGCTCTATTTTTTTAAATTCCAAATCTACTTTTTTCAATTCTGTGTCTACTTTAATCTTTTCTATCTCAGCTTTTTCTTTATCTGGATATATTTTTTCAATCTCTTTTCTAATAGTCATCATCTTTTGGATTCTGTTTAGTCTTGTATCAGCTGCTATTTCAAATTCAGCATCTATGATTTCTTCTCCATCAGCATACCTATCATCAGTTAAATCTTGAATTTGATTTATCTCTTTTCTAGCTATCTCATTTATTTTCTCTTCAATCTCTTTCTTATTTTTTTCAGATTCTTTTGTAAACCTCTCATATCCTACTTTTGTTCTACTTCCTTTTATCCAAGGATCTCCCTTTACCTCACTTCTTTTCTTTATTTTTTTTAAAGTGTTATATGATACTTTATAGATAAATGCTAGTGTTTTTAAATCTTCTCCTAACTCATATCTCATTCTTATTTCAAATTCTTTTCTTTTAGTTATTGCTGCTATTTATATCACCTCTTAAAAAAGATATAAAAGAGATAAGAATATTAAAGAGTAAAAACTGGGTAATTAACTGTATTAGAAATATTCTTTGATTTAAATTAATATAAAATTATTTTTAAGTATTAATAATTTTATGCTTTAGAGCTTTTTAAAATAGCCGACTATATCAGATTAATCAGTAAAAAAAATAGAATTTAAAAAATTCTCATAAATTTGTTTATTTTTAATTGATAAGTATTTCTTTTTTATTTGATTTTCATAGTCTTTCTGATGTTTAGATATAACATTATTCTTTACTATGTCTAGTAGGAAGGAATAATCAAATACCCAACTCTCTCTTTTTAAGTATTCAAATACTCCTCTTTCCTCCTTTAAATACTCTGGAATATTTTTGGAGAGTTTTTTCAGCTTCATTCTTTCAATTCTCTTATTTTTTTCATTTCTTCTAAAATTATTGAAATCTTTAGTTAAATTAGCTTTAATTATTTCAAGTTGCTTGATAGGTTTTACTTTTAATTCTTGCTCCAATGCTTCATAGAATATTTTTTTTAATATATCAACTTCTAAAAAAGTTTTAAGAGAGTTATCACAATTTATTTTTTCCATGATGTTTCTATAATAATCTCTTCCAAAGAGAACTTCTACTCTAGTTAGTTCTCTATCTAAAAAAAGATTATTCCTATATAACATCTCAAAAGTTTTATCATATATCTTAATAACTTTCCCTGTGATATCTTTCTTGGTATCTAATTTAGAATTAATATAAATACTTCTATCTCTTTTTATCTTATCTGGAATATTGGAATCAGTTGCACTATATAAACCTAAAGCTTTTTTATAATTAGCTCTTAATAGTAATAGGATTACTTCATTCAATTCTGAATAAGACTTATCAAGAGTTATATTAATTTCTAGTTCTCTAATTTTTGCTTCTGATATATCTATATCTACTCCAGCATTTTTTAATACTTTTAATATTTGATTCAAACAATTATAAACTTCAGCTTGGCTGGAATTATAAATATTGTGTTCATTTACAATTTTATTAGCATTAAATTCAAGAGTGGCATAACTATATATTTCTCCACTATCTTTTAAATTTTTGGAAAATACTAGATGAAATGCCTTCTCTTTGATTTCAAATCTTTCAATGTACTCAAATTTATTTGTTATCTCTTTTCTTTCCAGTTGCTCGAAGTTTTTGATATTGAAATTACTTAAAACTATCCTATCTATTCCAATAACTCCTAGCTTACTAGAATCAATATTCATAACCATCTCCTTTATTTGAGCTAGTCTGCCATCCCCTTTCCCGAACCTACCCATGTTCACATATAAGTTCAACCAAATGACTAGCTACAAATTTTATTTATTATTTTTGAATTTAAAATAGGCTGTAACAATAATAGTAGCTGCTACTCCTACTACAAATCCAACTGCTCCATGAAGTAAAGCTTGCATTAAACCACCTCCTGAAATTTTTACAAAAAATAAAAGAGCCGAGAACGCATTACTGCAATCCCGACTCTTTGTTGCTAAAGTCTTAAAGTCTATTTTATTTTTAAAAGAGTTTCCTCTCCACAAGAACACTTAATTTTAAATAATTCTCCATTACTAGATATTTTTAAATTTTTAGGAAATTCTAACCAATTATCTTTATTGGCTTTAACTAGAAAGGAGTTACATTTTTTACAATATAGTGCTTTCCCACTTTTAAGTGGTTCATGTATATTTATCATTCAAATATTAGCATATATCAGAACAAAAAGCAACCACTTTTTTATATGCTTTCCTCCCTTTTGTCTTGATAACTATAGTTTATCATAAAAAAATATTTTTTCAAGGGGTTATGATAAAAAAGTGTACTTCTAAAAGTACACTTTTTTTTTGCTGGATTATATTTAGTTCATCTATCTTTTATTCTTAAATAAATTTTTTATTAGTTGAATTTTATTTCAAATTCTACGCTTTCAAAATCATTAAATTTAGCAACTCCTATAATAGTTTTAGGACTTACAAATGTTATTTCAGCATTATTTTCTTTAGTTATTTTACTAATAGTTTTAAAAGATAGTTTTTCTATTTCTCTATGTTGTTGATGTAATTCATATAAATTGTTAGGAGTTTTTTTTGTAATTTTTTCGAGTTCAAACATATGATATGCCATTATTTTTTTTATACTATTTTCAATTTTTTGTTTAAATTCTTCTTTAGTCATCTGATTTCCTCTCTCTTTCTAAATTTTATTCTCCATTCAGCCTCTTGTATCTCTTCATCATTGAACTCATGATTTTTACAAAAATAATTAAATTTATTGTGTATACTTCCATCAGAACAATAACATTCCCAAGGGTCATAAGTCAATTTAAACCTATTCATAAATTTACAATTATTACACTTTTTCCCAACTTGTTCTAACTCTTTATTTAATTCTTCTTCACATCTCTTTCTATCTGGGATGATTATTTTAAAATAATATACCACTGCTACACTGAAGATTACTATTCCTAAAGTTATTAATAATTTATTCTCCATTTTCTACCTCTTTCTTTTTTCTATAAAAATTTTTATTTTTATAATTATAACTACCAAAATTATAAAAATAAATACTAAAATTGGAAATATTAAAAATTTTAATGGAATTTCGTAATTAATAGGTACTATAATAAGCATTAGTCCTCCATCCATTCTGCTATTTGCTTAAGACTAGTTCCATAACTATCAAGATATTGACCACATTTTTTACAAAAGAAGTTCTCAGCCTCTATTTCCCCTTCTAATTTTCTTAAACACTTCCCAATAGGATTTCCATTTTTATCTATGTTATAGTCAGTATTCACAACTCGAGAAAATACAACTCTTATTTTCCCACCACACTTTTTACACTTCCAATATCCCAATTTATTCTCTCCAATCTGCTATAAGTTGTATCAAATAATTTTCTTCTCCACAATCTTGGCATCTATAAATTTCTTCAGCTTCTCTTTCCTCTTCTATGATAAATCCATTTTTATCTAAGCTATCTTTATAATGTCTTTCAAATTTAACTTCTCCACCACATTCCTTACATATCCATTTTCTCATCTATTCTACCTCTCTTTTTCTTATTTTAAATTGATAGTGTACTACTGTTATTAATCTGAATTTATGCCCACAATATTCACAAGCATAATCAAATTCATCTCCATCTTCCCATTTAATCATATCTCTACTTTTGCCATAAAATAGTTCTTCCCATTCTGTTTCATAATTACATTTTGGACATCTTATAGCCCCTAAATTTTTCCTTGAATATCCTGACATTATAATTCAACTTCCTTTGATTTTATTGCTATAAATTACTTAAATTTATTATATTTAAAATAACAACTTGAGCCTCTTTATCTTTTAGAAAATTATCTTTTATGTACTTTTTGAATTTTTCTATAATTTCTCCATCTATTTTATCTTTAGTAGAAAAAGTACAACTACCACTACCATGTTCATAAGCAATTTTGAAATTATATGATACATAAAATAACTTCTCTTTGGGTGTAATCTCAAATAATTGTTTTTTCAACTCTTCATTTTCCTTCTTTAATTTTTCTATTTCTTCATCTTTTTTTTGAGAATTTGGCATCACTACTTTAGGCTTTGGTGTTTTTGGAGGTTTACACTCATTAATCCAATCCATTATTCCACCTCTATGATTATATTTTCATCTCTGTAATAACATTTATTGTCTTCTCCCAAACTTTTTATAAATTCTCTTACAGCATCTTTAACTTTTTTAAAATCTTCTCCAGTATAATCTATACAAAAATTCATATCTGGATAACCATATTCATCAGCATGTTCTTCAAATTTATCTTGAATTTCCGCTATAAAATTTTCTTCAAACACATTCTCTACAGTAGTACCATAGATTATTTCTCCATCTTCTATTAGCTCTTTTATGGTTTGGATATCATCACTTCCAATAAGTTGAATATTCTCATATTCATCACAGTAACAAACATAATCTCCTCTATAATCTTTTAATTTAATTTTTCTCATTTTCCACCTCAAACTTTAAAAATTTTCTTTTAGGTTGTTTACCTCTATTATATTTGTTAAGAAATATATTTATATACCATACAGCTAATGTTTCTAGGTCTTTATTTTTTTTACTGAATCTTTTTTCTTTTTCTCCAACTATTCTAAAATTACCTAGAATATAGGTATATTTATCTACTATTTCATCAACATCTATGATGTCATCTTTTATTATCTTGCTATCTACTTCTTGGGATATTATCTTTAGTTTTATAAAAATCCCTCCTTCCAAAATTTTTATTTTTTATTCAATATCTTTAATAATTTCTCATCAGCTGAAGTATAAGTATGAGCATATATCCCTAAAGTTGTTTCTATATTCTCATGCCCCAATCTTTTAGCAATAGTCAAAATATCTACTCCATTATTAAATAGATAAGAAGCATGACTATGTCTTAAATCATGGATTCTTATTTTTTTTAATCCAGCTTTTTCACTATATATTCTTAAATCATTCTCAAATAGATGCTTAGTATATGGGAATAATCTCATAGTTTTGCTTGGTTTATATAACATTTTCAAATATCTTTCTAATAGTTCTACTACACTATCTGGAATAGTTACTACTCTTTTTGATTTTGTAGTTTTAGGAGCTGTTATTACATCTTCCCCCTCTAATCTTTGGTAACTTTTAGATATGGATATAGTTTTATTTTTTAAATCTATATCTTTAACTGTTAAAGCTAGTAGTTCTCCTATTCTTATTCCAGTCCAAAATAAAATATTAAATCCTACAAAATTTGGCATCTTATTTTTTACAAACTGACTAAATTTTTCAAACTCTTCTGGAGTCCATATTGTCATTTCCTCAGCTTTTTTCTTTCCCATACTTCCAGCTTTATGACATGGATTTTCTTTCATATTGTGATATTTTACAGCATAATTAAATATAGCTGTTAGTTGGTTATTTATTGTTTTTAAATATGTAGGAGAGTATGGGGTATTTTTAATAGATACCCCACTTATTAAAGTATTTTGCCATTGCCTTACTTTTACTGGTGTAATGCTATCTAGCTTTAGTTTAGAAAAGAATGGTAAAATTTTATCTTCAATAATTTTTTTCTTAGTCATCATAGTATGTTTTCTTAATCTATGTGTCATATCTTCCATATATAATTCATACAAGCTCTGGAAAGTCATTCTATTATTGAAAGTAGCTTTCATTATAAATTCTCTCTCATAATCTAAAGCTTCTCTTTTAGTTGCAAATCCTCTTTTGGTAGTTTGAATATTAGTTCCAGTATAATCTCTATAATAAAATACAGCTCTCCAAGTTTTACCATCTTTAAATGCTGGCATAATTATCCCCCTTATGCTAGATTATACTTTTCAAAGAAGTATTTTTTATTAACTCTTCCTCTTAATGTTTCAAATCCTTTTTCTTTTAATTGTTTATTCAATTTTCTTATAACAGCATAAGCTGTATTTTCTTTTACTTGAAGTATTTCTTGAACATCCTCTACTCTTAAAAAATCTTTATCCTTCATTGTTAAACCTCCAATATATTTCTTCAAATTTTTTCTCATCTACTTTTCCAGGAATAATATTTTCTCCATTTTCTCTTAATTCTTCATTAGCTATTTTCATATATCTGTATGCTAAAGTCATATTGATTTTATATTTAGTTATTACTTGATGAATCCCAAGTAATTTATTATTGTTAGTAGTACTTTCTTTAGAGAAAAAAATTTCTTTATTTACTATAAAATCATTAAAGTTATACCCCAAATTTTCTTTTTTTAGATATGTACAAAAGAATTTCTTATATTCATCAAGAGTTACATTTAAATTTTTTAAAATATTTTTTAAATTTTCTGGATAGATATTAAGCTGTCCATTTTCATATTTTCTTAAAGTTGTAGATTTTTTATTGATTCTTTTACTTAATTCTATTTGTGGTATTTTTAATTTTTGTCTTAATTTTCTTAATACTTGCCCAATTATAATATTTTTGTTATCTTCAGTCTTGGGAAAGAACTTTTCTAACTCTTGGATGAAAGAAGTTTGACTAGATTTATTTACTAAGACTTCCATACTTTTATTAAATAAGATATATTGTGGTCTACCACTTCTTTTTATTCCAAGGAGATAATCATGGTTTTCTATTTGATAAAAACTCATCTTTATTATAGAACTACTTGATGAATTGTCCTTTTTTATTCCAAGTTTCTCCATTTTTTCTTTAAATGATAGTTTTATATTTAATTGGTTAAAATAGTATGTTATTTTATCCATTAGTATCATCCCCTAAAAATTGTTTTTTATAAAATTCGCAAGTTCCGAATTTTGAAATTTCTTTATTATACATCTCACTTTCTTTATTACAACAAATTAGGACTTCATCACTTCCTATAGTGTTGCAATATTTACAAGTGTAACAGCTATTTATTTCTTTATACATCATCTTCTTCTCCTTTTATCAAATTTAAACTAAAAGTAAAACTAGAAAATTTTATTGCAATAAGAGGCTTTTTGGGAGCTATTTTAAATCCTTTTATCCATCCAGGATTAACATAGTAATTTTTTATTTTTTGTTTTTTTATACAAGATTTTAAAAATCTTTGTAAGCAAGGTGTTGTTGTTAAAAAATTATTTAAAACTTCTTTTCTTGATTTAAACATGTATTAAATTCTCTCCTTCCTTTTCTAGTAGTTATTATTCTCATATTGTTCCAATTAATACTTTTTTTAATAATATTTTTAGTATCTATAGGAGCAACTATTTCACTTGTTACTAGAACTCTCTTTTTAGAATAAAACCTTGAGGTTTACATTCATTAATCCCATTGCATTATTCCACCTCTATTTCTACATTATCAATGGAATAAAAATTATTAGCATCTCCTAAATTTTTTATAAATTCTCTTATTGCATTTTCAATCTTTTTAAAACTTTCTCCTTTGTAATCTATATGTTTATTTATATTTTTATATCCCATATCATTAGCATAATCTTCAAAATATTCTTGAATTTCTGAAATAAAATCTTCATCAAATACTTTATTTACAGTTGTTCCAAAAACAATATTTCCCTCTCTCCATATCTCTTTAATTCTCTCAACATCATCACTGCCAACAAGCTCAATATCACTATATTCATTGTAATAACAAACATACTTTTCTTTATAATCTTTAATATTTATTTTTTTCATCTTCCACCTCTATTAATTCAAACATAGTATCTATAGCTTTGGTAAAAATTCCTTTATGAATAGTTATCTCAATAAATATTTTCATTAAACCACCTGTATTTTATAAGCTCTTTTTAAACCTATTGGTCTGTAATCAGCTTTTGTCTGTTCTAATGTAATTTCAACCCAATGTTTCCCCATTCTTTTTAAAATAATAGGAGAGAGATTTTTTTGTAAGTGTTCATTATAGATAAGTACAGCATCTTGAGGATAAGTTAGGCTAGCTTTTTCTACTTTTTCAAATATCTCTCCTCTGGAATTTATTTCAATTCCAGAAGTACTTTTAACAATATAATTAAAAACCATTTGTTTCCTCCTTTATATCAACTGGAGTATAATTTAATTTATTTGCTAATTCTATTAATAGTTGATGAGCTTCATCATATGTCTTTTGTGAAGTGATGAGTTTAGTTTGTTCTCTATTTTTACTATCTAAATATGATTTTAAATTAGGATATCTAACTATACAAAAACCTTCTCCATCATCACATGAATCTATAAGATAGATGCTTTCATCTTCATCTTTATAAAAATGAGATATAGGTTTCTCCTCTATAATCTCAACATCTGTAGGTAATTGTAAATTATTTTCATTCTCTCTTGCTTTCTCTTCCTGTTCTATTTCTTTTTGTAATTCTTTTAGTTCTTTTATTAAAACTGAAATATTTTCTTTTTCTTTTACTAGTTCTTTTAATGAAGTAGCTTTTTCTATTCTTTTTTTAAAAAAATTACAAGTCTTTTTTATATGAGGTTGTAGTTCTTTTGGTTTTTCAATTACTTCAGGAGTTCCAATTATCTCAACCATATCTTCTACTTTTTTTAACTCTAGTTCTAATATTTTTTCTCTAACTTCTACATCAACTGCTTTTTTAGTTAATAATTTAACTACTGGAATAGATAAAGATGATATATGGACTTTTTTATCTGGAGCTAACATATACAATTCAAATCTTTTAGTCAGTTCAGATACTTTATCTTTATTAAGCCCATTGAACTTATACCAATCAGTAAATGTCATTTCTCCATAATCTCCATATTTTTTTAACTTTTGTCTTACATCATATAGAGCTTTACATATTTCATATAAATTTTCTGAATAAGCTTTAAATCCTTTAAATAAGATTTTCTCTTTTTCAATGATATAATTTTTTTCTTCTTCAGTGATGACATAAGCTCCAAACTTAAAATCACTATGGTATTCTTCTTCATTTTGATTTTCAGTTAATTGATTTTTTAATTGTTTAAATATTTCTATATCTGCCATTATAGTAATACCCCCAAAGCTCTCTCTATAATAGCTCTAAATTTTGAACTATTATACTTTGTTTTATCAAATAGTGTCTTTCCTTCTTCTATCAATCGAGATATGATAGCTGATTGAGATATAGGACATGATACAAAGATACTTGTATCTACTAAAGTTTCAACTAATTTTTTGTAATATTCCTTTTCCACTTTGCATCTAGTTGCTCTATTAGGAATAATAGCCTTTATTTTACTGTACTCAGCTTTTCTCAACATATTTGTTATACTTGAAGTAGTTACTGAATCTAGGAATGTAGGTATTACTATCTGGTCTGCTACTTCTAAGAAAATATCATCTAAGCTCAAAACTGGTGTAGCATCTATGTAGATGTAGTCAAATAACTTTTTGATAACTTTTATAAAATCTCTAAAATTATCTATATCTTTATCTGGAATATTCATAGTAGTTAATGGTATGTAGTATAGATTATCTCTTAATTCTAAATATGTTCCATTTTTCTTTGTTATCCAGTACTCTAAACCATTTTCAAAATTATTTTCTTTTATTCCAGCAAAACGAGGTATATTATTTTGAGAATCTGAAGTGATAATTAATACCTGTTTATCTTTTAAAGCTGTTGCATGAGCTAATTGGAGAGTGAGCCAGCTTTTACCTACTCCCCCTTTATTTGCTTTTACTAATATAACTTTACTCATAAGTTCTCCTATCTATCTAACATCCAAAATACAAATCCTAATACAATTAGGCAAAATAATAAATCAAATATTTCTCTTTCCATTATTCTCCTATGCTCTCTTCAAAATTTCTTTAAAATTATCTATATCAAAGTTTCTCTTACTTTCTCCAATGACAGCATGTTGATAACACATTTCATTAATCCTATCAGCTATTCTTGAACTAAATCTACTTTCAATAGAGAGTTTAGCTTCTATCTGTTCTTTAGGTAATCCTTTATTAAATAAAACTAAGTTAGTAGTAATAATTAAAGGTTTTTCAGCTCTGTATCTAGTATCAATTAATGAGAATACCTTATCTTGTGTCCATTCTTTTACATTTTCTACTCCCATATCATCTATGATGAGTAAATCACAATTTTTCACATATTCTAATACATCTTTTTCTGCCTCTGCCCATTCTCTTTGGAGCTTATTTATATATAGTCCTAAATTCATTACTAATACTGTCTTTCCATTTTCCATAAGTCTATTAGCAATACAGGCACTTGCAAAAGTTTTTCCTGTTCCGACATTACCAAATAAAAATAATCCAGTCTTAATATTTTCCTTTAGAAATGATTTACTGTATTTATTAGCTAAAGACATGATACTAGAGTTCATATCAGCTATCTCAAATTTACTCTTTAAGAATTTATTGTCTATTACTGAAATATCTCTATATTTTTTAACTTTATTCAAAATACATTGATGTTGTCTTTCTTTTTCAGCTTGTTCCATTTCAATGATTTTTTGCTTTTCTAAACAATCGCAAGCTGGAATAAATTTAATTTGCTCTTTCATTGAGAGAGGCATCCAATCTGGTAATGTAGCTGGATTTTTAATATACTCTTTTCCACAATATTTACATTTCATTTCATCACTCTCCTTTATAGGATGTCATCTAAACTATTTGTTTCTTGATAAGTTAAAGTTTCTAGTCCTTGCTTTTCAATTTTTTCTTCATGATTTTTATAAAATCCTGCTAATATTCTATTAATTTGAGATTTAACAGTAAAAGTTTGAAGTGTGGGAAATTTGCCCGCTATTTTACCTTGTAAATAATCAGATTCATAAATGTTAAATAATAATTCATCAATAATTGTTTTATACTCTAAGGGTCTAAAAACTAAAGATAATTGATGTTCATTAGATAAAGTAGCTTTTAATATTAAATTTTTTAAAAGACTTAATTTTTCAGTAAAATCCATTGATGAAAGATGAGAAATTTTTAATTTCCTTTTTTCTTCTTCTATCTTCTTATATCTTCCTCTATTATCTTCATCTTTTTCTTCTTCTTCCTCTGTGTAACTGTTTGTAACATACTGTAACTTAGGTGTAACATTGTTACTTTTATTTTCTAAAGATAATTTTTTATTCTCTCTCATCTTTCTCATTCTTGCTGCTGCTGCTGTTTCACTTCCTATACTTCCTACTACTTCTGGTAAGATATATTCATCTGGTAACTCTCCAAACTCTATAAGATTATTTTTTTGAAGATATAGTACTGTCATTTGAATATCTTCTACACTCTCATCTAAATCTAATGAAAGTTCAGCTATAAAATCATCTTCAACACCTTCAAAATATAATTTCCCTTCATTTTTTAAAGAGGCAAGTTGCATTTTTAAATATATAAGAGTATAAACAGCTCCTCCAGCCATTTTCCTAAGTTTTTTAATGCTTTTTTGTTTAAAAAAATCTTCTTTTAATTTTAACCATACATATTTTTTAGCCATTATTTTTTATCCCTTCTTTCTCCATAACTTCTTGTATCTTAGCTAATTTCCCATATTTTTCTATTAATTGTGTAAGTCTTATATATGACATAATATTCCTCCTTGTAATCTTTGGAGAAATATGATAAAATAAAATTGGAATTGGAAAATGGACATTTCAAATTCTTTTGAGAGGTTATTCCCAGTAACCTCTTTTTTTATTCTTTTCATATTTCCTCACTTATTATTTTTTCTACTTCATATTTAAATACTCTTGTCTTAAATGATGCTCCACAAATATTACATTTATAATATCTAATTCTTTTATTATTTTTTATTTTGCTACAATAAGACTTTAGTTTTTTATTACATTCTGGACATCTAATCATTGGTAATCCTTTTAGCTATAATTTCAGCTTCTATCTTACTATTTTCATCTCCTAGTTTTTCTCTACATTCTTTTACATAATTAATTAAATAGTTTCTATTTTTATCATCTATTTCTTCTAATTTTTTTTCTTCCTTTTTTAAAGAACGATATTTTTGGAAATATTGATGAAATTTTTTATTAAAATCGGAAGCTAGTTTAACTAATTTTGCTTGATAATCAGCAGGTAATTCTTTTGCAAATTCATATAATCCCTCTACATGTTTTACTCTTAACTCAAAAAGATAATCTTGTATCTCCCATTGTTCATCTCTTCTTTTATCGTCTAACGAATCAATCACTTCACTATTTCTTAGAGCTTCTTCAATAGTCATAACATGACACATTAGATTCATACTTCTTTCTAGTTCCATACTAGGAATACTTTGTTTTGCCATAAAATTCTCCTTTCGTTATTTGGTATGCTATCTTTTTTACAGTTCCACAGCTCAACTATCTCTCGCCTACAAACAGTTTTAGAGTTCTGTCAACTACCTCGCTAGTATTACTATTTGTAAATATTGATACAAATAGCAAAAAATATGTTATAAATTACTTGTAAGAGTTCCAGGTTTTAAATTTAGATAAACTTCAATTTTATTTAAAACCATTGTATTTTTTCTCTTAACATGATGCCACATTAATTGTCTTGACATTTTAAGTTCTGAACATAAATCATCTATTTTTATATCTTTTGCAAGACAATCAATTTTTATGATTTTTTCGTTTGAAAGATTATTATAAGAAATCAAATTATATCCCCCTTTAAATTGTATTTTCAATTATTTCGTTATGTAATCATTTCATAATGTAAATATAACATATAAATTTCACTTTGTAAATAGTTTTTTAATAAATTATTTACATTTTGAAATATAAATTTTAAAATGTAAGTGAAAGGAGAATGACATGGAAGAAAATGATAAAGCTGAAGTTAAAGAAGAATTAAGAAAAATATTAGGAGATTTTATTGAAAAATATAGAATAAAAAGAAAATTAGGATTTAATCAATTAGCACTTAAAAGTGGAGTTAATGTTAGAAGTTTGAATGAAATAATTTATGGAAAAGCTAAAAGGGTTAATCCATTTCATTTACAAAAAATAGCAAAAGCATTAAATATTGATTATAAGGAGTTGTACAAAATAGTGGGATACTTGAATGAAGATAAAAATGAGATAATTGGAAATATTGATTTAGACTTAGAATATAAAAGAGTTCCATTATATAGTTCTATTAGTGCTGGATATGGAGCTTGTGAATCAGATGTAATTGACTATATTGCATTACCGATGGTTAATGCTTTTTCTGGAGATGTATTTGCTGTAAGAGTAAATGGAGATAGTATGGAACATACAATAGAAAATCATTCTATTGTTTTTATTAAAAGAGATTCGGAAGTTGCGAATAAAAAAATTGGAGCTTTCTTATTAAATAATGAGGCTCTTTTGAAAAGATATTATGTAACTGATAGTGGTATATTTCTAAGAAGTGATAACAGAGAGTACCCAGATATTAGAGTAAGAGAACATGATGATTTTGTAATTGTAGGTAGATATATTGGTAGTGTTATCAATGAGGATGAATTTTAAAATGGAGTGAGATATGGAAAGAAAAAAGGGGGAAAGTTTGCTTAGCTTTCCAAATGAGTATGTAGTAGTAGATATAGAAACAACAGGATTAAGCCCAGAATATGATGAGATTATTGAAATTGGAGCTATAAGAGTAAAAGATGATGTAGTAATTGATAAGTTTCAAAGTTTAGTAAAACCTCAACATAAAATAAATGAGTTTATAGAAAAGTTAACAGGGATAACAAATGAAATGCTTGAAAACTCTCCTAAGTTAAATTCTGTACTCCCCTCTTTAAAAAACTTTATTGCTGATAGCTGTATTATAGGCTATAATGTAAATTTTGATTTAAATTTCTTATATGATTCATTTTTTAAAGAATTGGGGTTTGAACTAAAAAATAATTATGTAGATGTTTTAAGAATAACTAGATTAATTGTAAATAAAGATGAAATTCAAAATAGGAAATTAAAAAATATAGCAAAATATTTTAATTTGGAAGTTGATGGAATACATAGAGCATCTAAAGACTGTATATTGACTTTACAAATTTTTATAAAACTTCAGGAAGTAATTAGACAAAAATATGGAAGTTTAGAAGCTTTTATTGAAGAACGAAAAAAGGCTAGAAAGGGATATATAGATATAAAAAATATAACTTCAGAAGCTGAAAGTATAGATATAGATAATCCTTGTTATGACAATGAATTTGTATTTACAGGAATATTGGAAAAAATGAATAGAAAAGATGCTATGCAATTGGTGGTTAATCTTGGGGGTAGAATAGGTAATTCTGTAACTAAAAAAACAAATTTTTTAGTTATGGGGGAATTAGATTATTCTAAAACTATTACAAATGAAAAAAGTTCTAAAATCCTTAAAGCTGAAGAGTTAAAGTTAAAAGGAATTGATATAGAAATAATCCCAGAGAGTGTATTTTATGATATGATTCCTAATAATATTTCAATAGAAAAAAAAGAAACAGAGATAGCTGATGATATAAAATTAAAATGTGATATTTTAATTTATGCTTCTGGTTCAACTTTAAAGCATATTCCTTATAATTTAGAATTATTTAGAAAAAATTTATCAATAGAGGAAAAATTAAATTTATTTCACATATGTTGCCAAGAAGGATTGCTTGAGTATGAAGATAAAAAAGTAACTTATGAAAAAGAATTATTAAAGATGAAAGTTACTGAACTACAAGAAATATTAAAAAAATTAGGGCTAGAGTGTTCTGAAAAAAATAAAAAACCATTGATAGCTAGAATATTAGAAAATATAAATATAGATGAATATATTTTAGAACCTATTTTCAAATTGACAATCAAAGGAGAAGAATTTTTAAATAATAATAAGTAAGAAGGAGGAACATGGGAAAAGCAATTATTATATTAGAATATGAAAAAAAAGAAATTGTAGTGGAAACATTTGGTTCAGCTTATGAAACCATAAGTAAGGAAAGATTAACTTTTATGACAATGAGTAGTCTAAAAAATTTTTTCCAAAAAAAAGGATTTTTTTATAATGAAGAAATAAGTTTGTATAAGAACCTAGAAAGTTTAATTAAAGGTGGAATAATAACTGGGTATTCAATAAAAACTTATATGGAAATACTTAATGGTTATAAAGAGCTACCTGATGAGTGTGATATTTATATAGAAGATTAATAAAAGTAAAAGTATAAAATAAGGAGAGATTAGGTATGACATATGAAGAAATTCAAAAAAGATTAAAAGAATTAGGGCAAATTGATATGTTTGGTACAAAAAAAGAAGTAAAAGAACTACCAAATATCATGTATGCTGGAGAAACATTAGAGTATTTGATGTCTGGGTTTATGAATGGTAACACTTGGTTAATAGTTTGTACAAATAAGAGAATACTATTTTTAGATAAAGGATTAATATTTGGATGCAAACAATTAGAGATACCTTTAGACAAAGTAAATTCAGTAGAAACTTCAAAAGGATTACTATTAGGTTCAATTAAGGTTTGGGATGGAGCTAGTGCTATGAAAATTGATAATGTTCAAAAATTTGCTCTTCAACCATTTGTAACTGCTGTAAATAATGCAAGAGAAGCTTTAAAAAATAATAACCAACAAATTAAAGTTGAGAAAAATAATGATACTAATGACTATATAAAAGAATTAGAAAAATTAGCTGAATTAAAAGAAAAAGGTATAATTACAGAAGATGAATTTTTAAGCAAGAAAAAACAATTATTAGGTTTATAAAAAAGTATTGCTCCTATAAGTTGACAATATTTTGACAATAAAAATCATAAAAAACTTATAAAATTATTAAAAATAAATAAAATAGATAAAATGGAATGTAGAAAAAATGAGAAGTTGTGAACTGATATATATTTAAACGTAGCGAGTGGGAATAGGAGCTAGAATAGCTGAAACTAGCTAAAATAGCTACTTCTAGATAGTAAAAATAAGAAATTGGCCGCAAATTGGCCGTATAATAGAAAAGCAGCCCTAAAAAGCTGCTTTTTTTATTTTTATATTTTCTAAACTATCATCATATTTCATTTTTAGATTTAGAGTTATTCTCTTTAGAAATCAATTTAGCTTTTATTCTATAAAGAGTAGCTTCACTAAGGCCACTAAATTTAATACAATCTGATAACTTTATACTTTTATTTATCCAAGCTTTGATATATCTTTCTTGTTCAGTAGTAAGATTTTCTTGTTTATTTGGCCTACCTACTTCTCTTCCAGTTTTTTTAGAATATTTTTTTCCATTCTCATTAACTGGCATAGAATCAATACCTTGTCTTTGTCTAATCTTAGTTCTTTTTAATTCTTCTTCAGCAAGAGTAGTATAAACTTCTATTAAGATATTATTAATCATCTCAATTATAAGCTGATTTTTCTCATCTAACTCTATTTGAGTGGTTGGTAAGTCATCTACTATAAGTCTAATTCCTTTTTGCTTAAGTTCTCTTAATTCTTCAAGAGCTTGTTCCTTATTTCTTCCCAATCTATCTAAACTCATTACAATTAAGGTATCTCCTTTTTGTAATTCTTCCTTTAGATTTTGATAAGCTGGTCTGTCAAAGTTTTTACCTGTTGCTTTATCAATAAATACATCAGAGTTCCTCAATTCATATTTATCCCTTAAGGCTAATTGTCTATCTTCATTTTGTTCCTTAGTTGAAACACGTATATATAGATATTTTCTCATATAAGTTCCTTTCTATATATAGAAAAGAGAGATTACTCTCTATTAACTATTTTTCTATTTTATGATATACTCTTTTCCCGTCAAAAACTAAAGCTATATTAGTTATATCATTTATTCCCTCTCTTTTCAAAAGAGCATCATATCTATTTGTCTTAATTTGATTTAAAGCTTCTTCTAGCTCTTTTTCTACTGTTCTATCTTTTAATCTCTTTAACTCTAAGATATAGGCTGGTTTATTTTTAACTACTGGTTTTAATATTATATCTGGTCTTCCATCTCCACTTTCAAAATTAGGAATTGAAAGATATGTTCCTTCTAATCCATATAAAAATCCTTCTAAAAGAGTTTGATAAGGATTTTCATATCTCTTATCTGTGTCATATGTACTCATTGCATTTAACACAAGATTTTCAAGACAACTTATTATTTCCTCTAAATTTTTAGTTAAAAGTGCAAATTTTAGCTTATTGATAGTTCCAAGTCCATTGAAGATAATATCTACAAATAGATTCTTAAAAAATGTCATTATCTCATTATTAGGTATTTTCACAAAATATGTGTTCATATCTATCTTTTCTTTTAATGTTAAATATCCTGAAAATAGTAGTAATTCCCATAAATCATCTGGAGATAGATTATTTCCTAAAGCTATGCTTTGACTTATATACACTACTGTTTCTTTTCCATTAAATAGATTATTCAAGGTATCAAATACTGGCTTATCAGAATTTTTAAGAAGTTCTTTTATTAAAGTATTTCCAGATGTATTTACCCAATAAGCTTCTAATTTTTTAGTTTTTAAAAATTTTAATATACTTAAAGGATTATATACTTCAGAATTTCCAAATTTATATCCATTATACCAAGACTTTACCTCTTCAAGTTTATAACTAATTCCATAATCTTGAAGTGCTTTTTCTACTTCATCTTCAAGTAATCCAAAGTATTGAGAAAATTCATCATTAAGGATAGTATAATTCTCTATATTATTCAAGTCAGAGAATATCCCTGCTTGAGCAACTCTAACTATACCAGTTAAAACTCCCATATGTAAATATTGATTAGTTTTTAAAACATTCCCATAAAGACCCTTGAAAAAAGTGATAGCTTCATTGTAATATCCATTTTCATAAGCTGATATTATAGGAGAATCATACTCGTCTATTAGTACAATAACTTTTTGATTATAGTATTTGTATAATAATGAGGTTAAAAAAGATAGTGAAGTTTTTAATTCTTCCTCATCACTCTCTTTTCCAGCAAACTTATTGAATACCTTATTTTCATTTTCTGTTAATATATGATTAATTTTACCATCATACTCATTATATAGTTCAAATATTTTATCTCTTATATTTTTTATAGCACCATTCCAACTAGAAGAATCTATTCCTTTCATTGTAAGAAATATTACTGGGTATTTTCCTTGTTCACTTATCATAGGAGAATTTTCTATATCTAAACCATTAAATAACTTTCTATTCTCTTCTTTAGTTTCTATATCAAAGAAGTATCTAAGGGTGGACATATTAAGAGTTTTTCCAAATCTTCTTGGTCTACAAAATAATTTTATCTTAGCTCCATCAAGGAGAATCTCTTCTATAAATTTAGTCTTGTCTATATAGTAATAATCTTGTTCTATAATTTCTTTGAAATCTTCAACTCCGAGTCCTAACTTTTTTTGATTTAACATAAAACCTCTCCTTCCTATTTTTTATGATTATATTATACCATATTAATAAAAATATTACTATATTATCAATCAAAAAGTATGAAAGAAATTTTCACAATTTTGATTGATTTTTTATAAAAAAAAGAGTAAATTAAGCTAATAAAACTGTAACTTAATTTACTCAATCAAAAAGTATACTTATTGATTAATTTTACTTTTACTATAATCCAAATAAATATTTAATAATTCTTGGCAAAACTTTTCTAATTTATCTTCTGAATATGTAAATTTATATTTTTTATTATGACTTTCAGTTTCTCCTATTATAGTAATACTTTCTAATTTATTATCTGAATTTATTGGAGTTATATTAAGGTGAGCTATTCCATTTCTTAAAGCTCTTAATTTTAAATAATTTGTTTCTAAAGCTTTACTCTTATCTTTAATTAAATTTATTTCAATATCTAGCTCCTCTAATTTTTCATAAACTCTATCAATTATTTCAGTATTATTTTCTTTTAGATTTTCAATAGGTAAACAAATCAAAGATAGAGTACAATTCATTAATAGTGTAAATTTAAACTCTCCTGTATATTCTGCTAAAATTTTTTGTGTTCTAGTTAAAAACTCTTTATCAAAAGTACCAGCATATATACTCATAAAAAATTTCCCTCCAAATATTACTTTTTTAAGTTCATAAACTCTTTCATATGACTAATTATTTTTTATAAATTTCTTCTTTTATTTTATTTGAATAAAAGAAATGTTTTTTAATTTCTCTTTAAACTCTTCCGATATTTCTGGAATTGAAATAAACACTCTTTTTTTAGCTCTACTGATAGCAACATAAAAAACTCTATGTTCTTCTATTGCCATATCAGGATTTAATAAAAAATTTAAACTAGTACTCTCCTTAAACTTTTCATGGTCTAATAATATTAAAATATTATCAACTTCTTCTCCCTTAGTTTTATGAATTGTTTTAAAATTACTTTTTTCATCATCAAGCTTTATTAATGAAGCTACTTCATTATATTTGAGATTATCATATTTTTCTTTTGTTTTTCCCCTAGTTATTTTTTCACTAAAACTACAATAATTTATAATAAACTCATTATAAAATTCTGTAATAGATAAAGTTCTAAAAGAATCATAATTTTTAATAAATAATTTTAAATTTTTCATTATAATACTTTTGTCTATTTCTATCCCTTTATATACTTTTTCCATAAAATATATAGATTTTTTTAAATTAATTTGTTTAGCATATTCTATAGCTGAAATAATATAAAGAATTCTTTTTCCTCTCTCTCCATCGTTAAATAATAGTTCGTAACTAAAATCTGTATGGACTTTTTTATTAATATCATATTCTATATTTTTACTTATATTTTCTTTATAAGAAACAATATATAATTCTTCATCTGAACATATTTCCTTAACTTCTTTATAAGATTTAATTATTTCTCCTATAATAATTGTAGGTTTATCTCCAATTTTATTTTCTGGAATGTTTTGACATAATGATATTTTTCTCATATGGTTTAAAAGTTCTATTATTTCTTTTGTACTTCTATGATTATTTAAAATACAATATTCCTTCATTCCTTTTAAAGAAAATTTTTCAAATTGTAAAACATCTGCTCCTTGAAAGCCATAAATGGATTGACATTCATCACCAATAACTCCAATTAAACTTTCTTCTTCAGCTATTAATTTTATAATTTCTGTTTGAAAAGGATTAGTATCTTGAAATTCATCAATTAGAATATATGGGAATTTAGCTCTTAGTATCTCTAATATTCTAGGGGATTTTTTTAAAATTTCGTAACTTAAATAAAGAACATCATCATGAGATATTATTCCTTTTTCCCAACAGATTTTTTTATATATTTTATATAAATCCTTTTTTAAATTTATCAATTTATTAGATTTATTTTTAACTTTTATCTTATTACTAACTAGCTCTAATTCCACATTTAAATCTGATTTTAATTTCCACATTAATTTTTCTGAAAGTATATATGAAATATTTTTAAAGTTTTCATTATCTAAACTTAGATAATTTTTTTGTCCACTTTTTTGCAAAAATTCATCAATCATACTTCTTGTTGGGGGTATTTTATCATGTCCTTTTATTTCTTTTAAATTAAATTTATTTTCCTCTTGTAATACCCATAAATATGGTTTTAATACATGTTTATATAAAAAACTATGTATTGTTGCTACTTCTATTACTTCTAAAGAATAATCTAATCTTTTAATTATATTTTCTACAGCAACATTTGTATAAGTTATACATGCAATTTTTCTATAAATATTAACTTTATTAGAGTTTTCAATAATATTTTTAATATGATTTATTAAAAAAGTAGTTTTTCCAGCCCCAGGGCCTGCTACTATTTTAAAATGAGAATTAATATCTATTTTATCTTTACTTTCTATTTCTTGCAAAGCCATTCTAATGCCTCCTTAATGTAACTTGGAACATTAAACTCCATATCATTACTTAAAACTGTTGCCAATTCTTGAGCAACTTCCCCTTTCCCTATTGAAGCTAAGTATCTTGAAGCAATAATATGTTTAGCTTTTTGTTGGATATCTTCTTCTGAATTTTCAATATAGTTTATTTGTAAATCCCTCAATTTTGATTTATTAAATTTATTTACTTCCTCTAATAAATCATCTTTGTTTTTAATTTTTTCCACATTTTCTATCATTTCTCTTAATAATTCTTTATTTGCTACAGATTCTGTTATAAAAAAAGACCTTTTATAATTTTCTAATAACATTTCGTATTCAAAGGTAGAACCTTCTTTTTGTGTAGCAATATAAAAAAAATCTTTATTTAAATCTTTTAAATTTTCTAAAGTTTTATTTGAAGTTATTTTATACTCATAACTTTCTTTTTCTAAATTAATTTCAAAAGAATAACACTTTTCCCAGTTCCCTTCTGGTCTCATTTTTTTAATAGGGTCTTGGTCTGTTATACAAACAACTTTTTTAGGAATAGCAACATCACTTGTATCTGTATTAAATAATTTAATAAAATGTTCAAAATATCTACCATTTACATTTATAATAGAGATATGATTATCTTCTAAGCTTATTTTTAATTTTTCAGCAAAAATAGGAAGTAACAATTGTTCTGCTAATCCTTCTACAAAAATTAGATTTTTAGCAAAAAACATATCAGCTTTAGTTACGTCTAAAAATCTTTCGATATATTTTTTAGAGTTAACATCTTCTTCTGAACTATTAAATACTTTTCCAGGATAAGAAATTTTTATTTCATTATTTAATTTAGTTAGGACTATTAAAGAATCTAATTTTACTTTAGAAGTTATATTTGGAGAATGAGTAGTTATAAATATTTGTCTAACTTCATTTTTGACATTTTCATCTAAAAATCTTAATAATTTATATTGCATATTTGGGTGTAAATGTGCTTCAGGTTCTTCAAAAGCTAAAATAGAAAAGTTTTTAGCATTACTTCCTAAATATTCTTTTGAAGAATCTTTTTGCATTTTAGCTAGTAATAAAGAAATAAATAATAAATTATTATATCCTAAACCATTTCTTGTTGCTGGAAGTTTTATTCCTGTTTCAAGTTCTATAACTAATTTTAAAGCAGAATAAAGCTCAGTATCTAGTAATCTTCCATCAAAATTAGGAGTTATTTTTTCTACATTCGTTCCTACATTCTCAACATATTTTAAAATTTCTTTTTTTCCTTGTTCCATACGACTTTGTAAAGAATTTATAAGCACACTTGCATCTTTAGAAAACTTAGTTTTTAACTTTTTTATCTCATTTATTTTATCTTGTTTGTCTAAACTACTATCTGTTTTTATATTATAGTCCATAAAAAAGTCAATGATTTCTTTTAATTGAGTATTTCCTCCTGAAAATAAATCTCTTTCTACATCTCTGATAGCTGTTAAAAATTGAAAATCAAAAGTCTTTAAAGATTCAGAATCAATTATATTTTTATATTCAGGATTTCCTATATAAATTTTTGATGTGTATTTTCTTAAAAATTCATTTTCTATTTCTTTCCAATAAATATATCTATCACTTTTAGTTTCTACTTCGGTCATATACTCTATATAATCTTTTTCATATGCTTCAGGTAATGAGTATTCAAAAGTTATTTGTGCTTGGTAAGGTTTTTCAATTTTTATAAGCCATGTTGATACAGAAATTAAATCATCTGAATAATTTTCTTCTTTTTCACTCTCACTTAATATTGCTGAAATTTTTATTTTTGGAGAATGTTTTTTTAACTCTTCAATTTTAATATTTTGATTAAAATCCTCTATTTTTAATTTTTTATTACTTCCTGATGAAAATAATAATTCTAAAGCTTTTAAAATTGTTGTTTTTCCTCCATTATTTGGCCCTATTAAAACATTTATTCCATCTTGAAATTCTATTTTAGTGTTTTTTCCAAAACCTCTAAAATTTTCTATTTCTAGTTCTTTTATATACATATAATTTTCTCCCTAAATTTTTTAATTATTTTTTATTTACTATCTCAATCAATCTTTCTACATCTACACTAACTCCATCAATTTTTCTATGTAACATAGAATGACAATTAGAACATACAGGAATTAAATCTTTCTCTGGGTCTACTACATACTCTGAATCTATTTCACTTATGGGTTTTACATGATGAACCTCTATATAGTCTTTTCCTAATTCTCCATACTTTTCTTCAAAGTTCATTCCACAAATTTGACAAGTAGTTCCTTTAAGTTCTATACATTTTTTTCTTGCTAAAGGATTTCTTTCTGATTGAATTATAATTCTTTCTTTTTTCCTTCCTTCTAAGTAGATTTCTCTATTTATTTCTTCTAACTCTTCTTCCTTAACCCCTCTTGCCACAAATTCTGTTAAGTAATAAGGAAATGTATTGTAAATACTTATTATCTCTTTCCAGTACCATTTATAGGCTTCTATTAAAGAATTAATCTCTGAAAACTCTATCTCTTTATATATTTTTGAGTATTTATGACCAGAGCCAATATCCCAATTGTAGGTACCTTCTAATTCTATCTCATTTTTTCTGTAGAATAGATATTTAAAAAAAGATTTATTTTCATCAATATAGTACTCTATTGTAAATTTCCCATTTGTATTTCTTAATACAATATGAGCTTCTTTATTCTTTTTAGTTGACAAGAAGTTAATATCTACTCCATTTTTATTAGGTTTTCTCATTTTTAAAATATGGAAAAAGTTCGTTTTTTGCTCAAGATAATTCGTTAAGTCTCTCCAAAACTTCTGACGATCTTCTTTATTTTTAATTTCCAATAGTTCCTTTAGCTGAAGATGAGCTTCAATATGTTTTATAATTTCATCTGTATCTTCATATCCTCTTGGCCATTGAGGATTATAATCAAATCCCTTTTCTTGTAAAATATCTAAACTTAATTCTTCCTTATCAAATTTATCCAATAATTGCAATTCCATATATTCTTCATAACTTCTTATTTTATTTCCATTTTTCCAGTATTTTTCATCATCTTTAGGAACTTCAGCTTTTAATAGAAAATTTGTTATTTTGCATTTAAACATAATTTTTCCATGAGGTTTTCCACAATAAATATAAACAATATCTCCTATTTTACTCTTAGATAAAGCTCTTTGTTTATGCCAAAAGATAGCTTTATATTCTTTAAATGCTCCAAAAATATCATAATCATTTACATTACAAGAAATTATCCAATTCATAATTTTTCCCCCTTATAAATCTTCTCTTCTATATTTTACCACATTTCAGAGGAAAATATAGCTTGTTGAAAAATATATTATTAAATATTATAATAATATTAAAATATTTAGAAAGACTAACTATTAAAAGTCAAGAAAAATAATAAAAAAATAAATTAGCAAAAA
>ENA-OWPD01000526-OWPD01000526.1-human-gut-metagenome-genome-assembly--contig:-NODE-526-length-43724-cov-9.117978_pt1 | contig 43724 bp, 45 predicted proteins | sample MGYA00248262_ERZ651842 | MGnify/ENA primary metagenome ERZ651842 (study PRJEB26924, sample SAMEA4378253) | human gut metagenome | biome: human gut; feature: human-associated habitat; material: faeces... | reverse complement strand
GTCAAGCGGTTAAGACATCGCCCTTTCACGGCGGTAACACGGGTTCGATTCCCGTAGGAGTCACTAAAAATACTTGCATATTTATAAAATATGTGAGTATAATATATTATATGGCGCCATAGCCAAGTGGTAAGGCAAAGGTCTGCAACACCTCTATCACCAGTTCAAATCTGGTTGGCGCCTTTTTTTCACATTCCTCCTTAGCTCAGTCGGTAGAGCATGCGGCTGTTAACCGCAGTGTCGTTGGTTCGAGTCCAACAGGGGGAGCTTTTTTATTTTCAGATTTTAAACAAAGAGCACAATGGTTCTCAAAGATGAAAGCCATTGTGTTTTTTGTTATTCTTCTTTATAAAAGTGAAGCTATTGGTATATATTACTTATAGAGGTATTTTCTTGTGCCGAATTTTGGTAAATTATAAAAGATTTCAAAAAAGGACATAAGTCCTTTTTTGGGGATATAAGATACTATATAATAAAATTATATGAGCGTAGTGAGCAGGATAATAAAGAAAGGGACGAGAATGATGAGCAAGCAGAGAGTATATTTGATTGTATTGGACAGTTTTGGAATTGGACATGCACCGGATGCGGCTGATTTTGGAGATGAAGGTGCAAATACACTCTATACAATTACCCATTCAAAGGAATACGATACACCGAATATGAGAAAATTGGGACTTTCTTGTATTGATGGTGTGGATTATCTGGAAAAATCAGATAATATAGTAGGAAGCTATGGAAGGATGCAGGAAGCATCAAAAGGAAAAGATACGACAATCGGACATTGGGAGATTGCAGGTATTGTGTCTGAGAATGCTCTTCCTACTTATCCCAATGGATTTCCAAAGGAAGTTTTAGATGAATTTTCAAAAAGAACAGGCAGAGAAGTGCTTTGCAACAAGCCTTATTCCGGAACGGATGTTATCAGAGACTATGGAGAAGAGCACGTTCGTACAGGAAAGCTGATTGTCTATACATCGGCAGACAGTGTTTTCCAGATTGCTGCACATGAGGACATTGTTCCGGTAGAAGAATTGTACAAATATTGTGAAATTGCCAGAGAGATTTTGGTAGGGGAACATGGCGTAGGACGTGTAATTGCCAGACCGTTTGTAGGGGAAGCGCCAAATTTCCAAAGAACTACAAATCGCCATGATTTTTCACTTTTACCGCCAAGGGACACTATGCTGGATGTTTTGCAAAAAGAAGGATACGATACTTATGGTGTGGGCAAGATTTATGATATTTTTGCAGGGAAGGGTATTGCTCATACTCAGCGTATTCAGGGAAATGTGGATGGAATGGAAAAAACCATACAGCTTCAAGATAAAGATTTTAATGGCTTATGCTTTGTGAATTTAGTGGATTTTGATATGCTTTATGGTCACAGAAATGACATTGAGGGATATGCAAAGGCTGCAACTGTTTTTGATAAGCAGTTGGGAACTTTTATGGAGAGAATGCAGCCGCAGGATATTTTAATGATAACAGCAGACCATGGATGCGATCCAGGATTTAAGGGAACAGACCATTCCAGAGAATGTGTACCGTTTTTAGTTTATGGCGAGCAGGTGAAAAAAGGGGTAAATATGGGAACTCGTAAAACATTTTCCGATATCGCTGCAACCATATTGGACATCTTTGGAATTGACAGCAGATTGGATGGAACCAGCTTTAAGGATGAAATCTTAAAATAGGAGATGGAAAATATGGACAATCTTGAATTGCTGGAGGAAGCAAAAAAAGCCCGATTAAAGGCATATACGCCCTATTCAAATTTTAAAGTAGGCGCAGCGCTTTTGACAAAGAGCGGAAAAGTTTATTTGGGCTGTAATATTGAGAATGCCACATATACACCTACAAATTGTGCGGAAAGAACTGCTTTTTTCAAGGCGGTTTCAGAGGGAGAAAGAGAATTTGAAAAAATAGCCATTGTGGGTGCAAAAGACGGAGAGGATGCAAATGTAATGTGCTCACCTTGCGGGGTGTGCAGGCAGGTAATGATGGAATTTTGTGACCCAAAAGAATTTCAGATTATTCTTGCCAATGGGGAAAATACTTGCAGAGTCATGACTTTAGAGGAGCTTTTGCCCTGTGGCTTTAGTTCATCTAATTTGAAATAAAAGAAAAGGAGGAAAAAACGTGGAATATGTAATTGAAATGAACCATATTACGAAGCAGTTCGGTGATTTTAAAGCTAATGATGATATTACCCTGCGCGTAAAAAAAGGTGAAATCCACGCACTGCTGGGTGAAAACGGAGCAGGTAAATCTACACTGATGAGTGTTCTGTTTGGTTTGTATCAGCCGGAAGCAGGTCAAATTAAAATTAATGGAAAAGAAGTAAAGATTAACAATCCTAATGATGCCAATGCTTTGGGAATTGGAATGGTACATCAGCATTTTAAATTGGTTCATAATTTTACCGTACTGGAAAGTATTGTTTTAGGACGGGAAACAACAAAAGGCGGGGTCCTGAAAATGGATGATGCCCGTAAGAAAATTATGGAATTAAGTGAACGGTATAAATTCAAAATTGATCCGGATGCGTATATCTCCGATATTACAGTAGGTATGCAGCAGCGTGTAGAAATTTTGAAAATGCTGTATTGTGATAATGATATTTTGATTTTTGATGAGCCTACGGCTGTTTTAACTCCACAGGAAATTCATGAGCTTATGAAGGTTATGAAGCAGTTGGTGGAGGAAGGAAAGTCTATTATCTTCATTACACATAAATTAAATGAAATTAAAGAGGTTGCAAATCGATGCAGCGTACTTAGAAAAGGAAAGTATATCGGAACCATTGATGTTGCGGAAACTTCCAAAGAAGCCATGTCAGAGATGATGGTAGGAAGAAAAGTCAATTTCATTCTGGATAAGAAAGAAATTACGCCCGGTGATGCTATTTTGGAAGTAAAGAACATGACGATTAAGTCAAAGCATCATGGCAAAGAAGCAGTAAAGAATGTATCGTTTACCGTACGAAAAGGTGAAATTGTTACCATTGCAGGTATTGACGGAAACGGACAGTCTGAATTGGTATATGGTATTACGGGAATGATGCCTATTGACGAGGGACAGGTCTTCCTAAAAGGAAAAGATATTACTCATGAAAGTATTCGCAAGAAATGTTTGGATGGTATGGCACATATTCCGGAGGACAGACATAAGGATGGTCTGGTTTTGGATTATGACCTTCAGCAAAATCTGGTGCTCCAGAGCTACTTTACAAAACGCTTCCAAAATCATGGATTTTTAAAATTTGATGCAATTCGCAGCTATGCGGAGGAACTGATTAAGAAGTTTGATATTCGTTCCGGACAGGGTGTAAACAGCATTGTAAGAGGAATGTCCGGCGGTAATCAGCAGAAAGCGATTATTGCAAGAGAGCTGGACAGAAATCCTGATATTGTTATTGCAGTGCAGCCGGTTCGAGGACTGGATGTAGGCGCTATTGAATATATCCATAAACAGCTGATTGCACAAAGAGATGCAGGAAAGGCAGTGCTTTTGGTATCCTTAGAGCTGGATGAGGTTATGAATGTAAGTGACAGAATTCTTGTAATGTACGAAGGCGAAATCGTTGCAGATGTAGATCCGAAGAAGGTTACAACGGAAGAACTGGGATTATACATGGCAGGAGCGAAAAGGAGTGTGAACAATGAAAAATAAGAAGAAAAATATTTTTCAGGGAGAAGGCATAGCAAGTTTCGGTTCATCCATTCTTGCGATTATCTGCGGTCTGCTCTTCGGACTTATTATTTTGCTCGCAAGTAATCCGAGTCAGGCATACGGCGGATTTATGATGATTTTGCAGGGGGGATTTACAGACGGTATTCAGGGAATTGGACAGATGCTGTATTACGCAACTCCCATTATTATGACCGGTCTGTCTGTTGGATTTGCATTTCAGACAGGATTGTTTAATATCGGCGCGCCGGGACAGTTTACCGTTGGCGCTTATGTGGCAATTTTAATCGGTGTAAAATGTACCTTCCTTCCGGCAGGACTGCATTGTTTCGTAGCGATTGCAGGCGCTGCTTTGGCAGGCGCATTATGGGGTATGGTTCCCGGTTTATTAAAAGCATTTCGAAATGTAAACGAAGTAATTGCTTCTATTATGATGAATTACATTGGAATGTATATGGTAAATATGTTAATTCAGAGAACCATTTATGACCAGGTAAAGAACCAGTCCATGGCAGTTGCATCGACTGCTAACCTGCCGAAAGCGGGATTGGACAAGATTTTTCCTAATTCCGATATCAATGTAGGAATTCTTATTGTTATTGCTTTTGTAATTTTAATTTATGTGATTTTAAACCGTACTACTTTCGGATACGAATTGAAAGCGTGTGGTAAAAATCCGAATGCAAGTAAATATGCAGGTATCAATGCAAAGAGAAACATTGTATTATCTATGGTAATTGCAGGCGCATTATCCGGTATCGGCGGCGCACTTTTATATCTTGCAGACTCGGGAAAATATCTTCAGGTATTGGATATTATCGCACCGGAAGGATTTTCAGGAATTTCCGTAGCACTTTTGGGAATGTCTAATCCAATCGGTATTCTTTTTGCCGGATTGTTTATCGGACATCTTACCGTAGGCGGTTACAATATGCAGTTGTTTGATTTTGCTCCGGAAGTTATTGATATGATTATTGCGGCAATTATTTACTGTGGAGCGTTGTCCCTGTTATTCAGAGGTATCATTCATAAAATTCAAGCCGGAAAAAGTAAAAAACAGACAGATAAAGCAAACAGCAATCTGAAGAAGGAGGAGTAGGAGTATGGATATTGTATATTTTATTATGCAGCAGACAATGTTTTTTGCCATCCCGCTTCTGATTGTAGCTATTGGCGGTATGTATTCTGAGCGAAGCGGCGTCATTAACATTGCGCTAGAAGGTATTATGGTAATCGGAGCTTTTGCAGGTGTTCTTTTTATCAATATGACACAGGCAAATTTAAGCGGACAGGGGCTCTTGCTCATTGCCATTGTGATTGCAGGCGTTACGGGAGGAATTTTCTCACTGCTTCACGCATTTGCATCTATTAATATGAAAGCGGACCAGACAATCAGCGGTACTGCACTGAACATGTTTGCTCCTGCATTTGCAATTTTTGCAGCAAGAACCATTCAGGAAGTGCAGCAAATTCAGTTTACAGATACTTTCCAGATTGATAAAGTTCCTGTATTGGGAGATATTCCTGTAATTGGACCATTATTTTTCCAGAATTGTTATATTACAACTTATATTGGGATTTTAATTTTCCTTGTAGCAGCTTTTGTAATTAAGAAAACAAGATTTGGATTAAGACTTCGTGCCTGTGGAGAACATCCGGGAGCAGCAGACTCTGTGGGTGTTAATGTTTATAAAATCAGATATTCCGGTGTTATTATTTCCGGTGTTCTTGCCGGAATTGGCGGTTTGGTCTTTGTTGTACCGACTTCCACAAACTTTAATGCAAGCGTTGCAGGATACGGATTTTTGGCATTGGCAGTATTGATTTTCGGACAGTGGAGAAGTAATAAGATTTTTCTGGCAGCATTTTTCTTTGGAATTATGAAAACCTTGGCAAGTGCATATTCTGCTATTCCTGTTTTAAAGGATTTGCCAATTCCAAATGAAATTTATAAAATGATTCCTTATATTGCAACTTTGGTAGTTCTGGCATTCTTCTCTAAGAATTCACAGGCTCCGAAGGCAGAAGGTATTCCTTACGATAAAGGAAGCAGATAAAGGAGGCAATCGCTATGAGAATGTATGATTTAATCATGAAGAAAAGAAATGGGGAAGCGCTGACAAAAGAAGAAATCCAATACATGATTACCGAATATGTAGACGGAAAAATTCCGGATTATCAGATGTCGGCATTTTTGATGGCAGTTTATTTTAAAGGAATGAACGAGGAAGAAACTCTGGCAATGACACAGGCGGTAGCGCATTCCGGTGATATGGTGGACTTATCCGGTATTGAAGGAATGAAGGTAGACAAACATTCTACCGGAGGCGTAGGAGATAAAACAACACTGGTTATTGCTCCTATTGTAGCTTCCTGTGGAGTAAAGGTGGCTAAGATGTCAGGGCGAGGATTAGGTCATACCGGCGGAACTGTGGACAAGATGGAAGCAATTCCGGGAATGCGAACCTCTTTAGACAGAGAAGAATTTTTTGATGTGGTGAATAAAACAGGTCTTTCCGTTATCGGACAGTCGGGAAATCTGGCTCCTGCGGATAAAAAGCTGTATGCCCTTCGGGATGTAACGGCAACAGTAGACAGTATTCCGCTCATTGCAGTGTCAATTATGAGTAAGAAGCTGGCTGCAGGAAATGACGGTATTCTCTTAGACGTAAAAACAGGAAGCGGAGCTTTTATGAAAACCGTGGAGGACTCCATTGCATTGGCGAAGGAAATGGTATCTATCGGAGAAAACGCAGGAAAGAAAATGGCTGCGTTGATTACGAATATGGACATTCCTTTAGGTCACAATATTGGAAACAGCCTTGAGGTAATCGAGGCTGTGGAAACTTTAAAAGGAAAAGGTCCGGCGGATTTAACAGAGGTGTGCTTGCAGTTGGCTTCCAATATGCTTTATCTTGCAGGAAAGGGTACAGAGGAAGCATGCAGAGCTTTGGCTGAGAATGCAATAAGAAGCGGTGCGGCTCTGGAACGTCTGGTAGCTATGGTAGAAGCGCAGGGCGGTGACTCGGAAGTTATCTTAAACCCTGAGAAGTTTGAAAAAGCGCCTTATGTCTATGAAGTAAAGGCAGAAAAAGACGGCTATATTACGCACATTGATGCAGAGGGCTGTGGAATTGCATCTGCCATGTTAGGCGCTGGCAGAGAGACAAAGGAAAGTGAAATTGACTATACTGCGGGTATTATTTTACATAAGAAGACCGGAGAAAAAGTAGAAAAAGGCGATGTTCTTGCTGCGCTCTATACATCAAAGGAAGAATTATTTGAAGCAGCGGCAGAAAAGTATAAAAAATCTATTTTCATAGAAGAGGAAGCGCCCAAGAAGGAACCTCTGGTTTATGCCAGAGTTACTCCGAAAGGAATAGAAAAATATTAAGATAAGGAGGAATTATATGAACACAAGTGAAATTTTAAGTCATGTAGACCACACACTTTTGAAAGCTTTTGCAACATGGGAAGATATTCAGAAGCTGTGTGAAGAAGCTATGGAGTACCATACCGCTTCTGTGTGTGTACCCCCAAGTTATATTAAAAGAATTCATGACACTTATGGGGAAAAAATTAACATTTGTACAGTAGTGGGATTTCCTTTGGGATACAGCACTACAAAAGCAAAGGTTGCGGAAACAGTGCAGGCGATTGAAGATGGAGCATCTGAAGTAGATATGGTAATCAACATTGCAGATGTGAAAAACGGTGACTTTGATAAGGTTACCGAGGAAATTAGAAGCCTGAAACAGGCAGCCGGCGATAAAATTTTAAAAGTTATTATTGAAACCTGCTATTTAACAGAGGAAGAAAAGATTGCTATGTGCAAAGCTGTTACAGAAGCAGGTGCAGACTACATTAAGACATCCACCGGATTTGGAACAGGTGGAGCTACAATGGAAGATATTCTTCTGTTTAAGAAGTTTATTGGACCACACGTAAAAATGAAAGCCGCAGGCGGAGTTAAGAGTGTGGAGGATATGGAGGCCTTTCTGGAAGCAGGATGCGACAGAATTGGCACAAGTTCAGCAATTTCCCTGATTAAAGGGCAAAGTGTAAAAGGTTATTAAAATTTAGGAGGAAAAATCATGAAGAAAAAACTGATTAGCTTAGTGCTGGCAGGAGCAATGTTATTAGGAATGGCAGGATGTGCAGAAAAACCGGGTGCATCTGAAGAAGGAAAAAAAGAGGACAAAGGAAGCAAGTACGAACTGGCGTTAATCACAGACGTTGGAACGATTGATGACAAATCCTTTAATCAGGGTTCATGGGAAGGTTTAAAGAAATATGCAGATGAGAATGATATCACATGTAAATATTACAAACCTTCAGAAAAATCAGATAAGGCTTGTTTAACAGCTATTGACCTTGCAGTAAAAGGCGGAGCAAAGGTTATTGTAACACCGGGCTTCTTATTTGAAAGACCGATTTTTGAAGCACAGACAAAATATCCGGATACAAAATTTGTTATTATTGATGCAGCTCCGGTAGAAGGCGAAAATAAAGCTCCGGAAATTAAAGAAAACGTACTTTCTATTTTCTATGCAGAAGAACAGGCTGGATATTTAGCAGGATACGCAGCAGTAGAAGAAGGATACAGACAGTTAGGATTTATGGGTGGTATTGCAGTACCGGCAGTTATTCGTTTTGGTTACGGATTTGTTCAGGGTGCAGACGCAGCAGCAAAAGACTTAGGTCTTGCACAGGGTGACATCAACATTAAATATACTTATGTAGGTAACTTTGACGCTTCTCCTGAAAATCAGGCAAAAGCAGCAGCTTGGTACAGCGAAGGAACAGAATGTATTTTCGCATGCGGCGGCGGAGTTGGTAACTCTGTTATGAAAGCAGCAGAAGGTGCAGGTAAGAAAGTTATTGGTGTAGACGTTGACCAGTCCGTAGAGTCTGAAACAGTTATCACTTCTGCAATGAAAACATTAAGTGACTCTGTTTACAATGCAGTGGCATCTGTTTATGACGGAACATTTGAAGGTGGAAAATCTATCACATTAGGCGCAGCAGATGACGGTGTTCAGTTACCAATGGAAACATCTAAGTTTGAAAAATTCACACAGGAAAAATATGATGAAATTTATGCAGCATTAAAAGATGGTTCTATTCAGGTTGCAAATGATACCGCAGCAGATGATGCAAGCAAGCTTCCGGTTAACGTTGTAACAGTTGAGTCTATTAAATAATTAAGAAATGATAATTCGTATAAGCATCTTCACCTTAGGCTGAAAGATGCTTATGCTATTTTAGCAGAGAAATATCTGCCGGAAGGGAGCAGGAATGGAAAGTGAAAAAATCATAAAACTTCCAAAGGTGGAGCTTCATTGTCATTTGGACGGCTCATTGCCAATGGGAATTATTCGTGAGCTTTTAGGCAGGGATGTAAAGAAGGAGGAGCTTCAGGTTCGGGATGATTGCAGAAATCTTGCGGAATATCTGGAAAAATTTGACCTGCCTTTGTCCTGTATGCAGACAGAAACAGGCTTAAAGCGTACTTCAAAAGCTTTTTTAGAAAGCTTAAAGCAGGATAACATTCAATATGTAGAAGTTCGCTTTGCACCTCTGTTATCTGTGAATGAGAGCTTAGATTGTACGAGGGTAATACAGTCTGTTTTAGAAGGACTGGAGGAAGCCAAAAAAGAATGTGGAATTTATTATAATGTAATTGCCTGTGCTATGCGTCACCATACAGAGGAAGATAATTTACAGATGATGAAAGCAGCCAGAAGCTTTTTAGGGGAAGGAATTTGTGCTGTGGATTTGGCAGGAAATGAAGCTGCATTCCCTATGGAAAATTTCACAGAATTATTTCAGAAAGCAAAAAAACTGGGGCTGCCTTTTACCATTCATGCAGGAGAATGTGGAAGAGTAGAAAATGTCATAGAGGCAGTTAAGTGTGGAGCATCCAGAATAGGCCACGGAATTGCATTAAGAGGACATGCTGATGCAATGGCAATGTGCAAAGAAAAGAAGATTGGAATTGAAATGTGTCCAATCAGTAATCTTCAGACAAAGGCAGTGGCAAGTAAATCAGAATATCCAATGAGAGAGTTTCTGGATGCAGGATTATGTGTTACCATAAATACAGATAACAGAACAGTAAGTAATTCCAGTATACAAAAGGAAATGGAATTTGTGCAGAAGAATTACGGAATTACAGATGAAGAGCTGGTACGTATGACAGAAAATGCAGTTCATGCGGCGTTTGCAAATGATGAAGTGAAAGCAGAGCTTGTAAGAAGACTGAAAGAGGTATAAAAATGCGAAACAAATATTTGTATAGTGTACTGCCATTTTTGAAAAAATGTAAAAGAGAGACACAACAGCAGTTTGAGGATTATTTTCAGACAGCGCCGGCTTGGCTTATGGAATGTTTTCAGGTAGAGGAAATGGAAAAAGGGCAAATATTTGTGCGGGAAAACACACCGATTGATACCATTTATTTTGTAGGAAGAGGTATGATTAAGGCAACAGATTACAGAATTTATGGCATTACCTATGATTTTATGAGCTTTGACTGTGTACATGCTCTGGGCGGAATGGAAATCATTATGGATTTGGATACTTATATGACGACCTTGGAAACTGCCACACCATGTACCATTGTGAAGATTGCAAAGGCAAAGTATGAAAAATGGCTGTTGACGGATCTGCGTGTTTTAAAGCTGGAAGCAAAGCTTACAGGCAAATCATTACTGGAGGACGGAAGAAAGAGCAGGGCATATTTATTTCTCCAAGGCTCAGACCGTCTGGCAATGCTTTTGACAGAGCGATATGAATTGTATGCAAAGAACGGCATATTGCGGGTACGGGGCGGCAGACAGGGGCTTTCTGACACTACGGGACTGTGTGTAAAAACCATTAACCGTTCTGTAAAGAAATTTTTGGAGGAAGGTCTTATCAGTAAGGAAGGAAATCAGCTTCTTGTTTCTTTTGAACAGTATAAGAAATTAAAAGAATTGATAGCGGCAATTATAGATATTGAGTGAAAGAAGGGAGAATTATTATGAGCGCAGTGTATGAAAAATTAAGGACATGTTTGGAGAGTATTCAGAAAAAAGTAGATTTTAAACCGGAGGTGGCTCTGATTTTAGGCTCCGGTCTGGGTGATTATGCAGATGAAATCGATGTGGTGCAGACGCTTGATTATACAGAAATCGAAGGCTTTCCAACTTCGACTGTGGCAGGGCATAAGGGACGTTTTGTCTTTGGATATGTAGGGAAAACTCCTGTTGTAATTATGCAGGGACGTGTGCATTATTATGAAGGCTATGCCATGTCAGACGTGGTGCTTCCAACCAGACTTATGGCTCTTTTAGGAGCGAAAAAGCTGATTTTAACCAATGCGGCAGGCGGTGTAAACTTTGAGTTTAAGCCGGGAGATTTTATGATGCTTACAGACCATATTACAACCGGTGTGCCAAGTCCTTTGATTGGGGAAAATTTAGATGAGCTGGGTGTGAGATTTCCGGATATGAGCGAAGTATACAGCAAGAGAATACAGGAAATTATAAAAACAGCGGCGAAAGACTTGGATATTGACATCAAAGAAGGTGTTTATGCACAGTTTACAGGGCCCAATTATGAAACTCCGGCAGAAATCCGCATGGCAAGAACATGGGGAGCAGACGCAGTGGGCATGAGTACGGCATGTGAGGCAATGGCAGCACGCCATATGGGAGTGGAAATCGGCGGAATTTCCTGTATTACAAATATGGCAGCAGGAATGTCAAAAGAAGAATTAAACCACAAAGAGGTACAGGAAACGGCAGACAGAGTGGCTGTGCAGTTTAAGAAGCTGATTACGGAAATTATTACCAAATTAAATGATTAAAAAAATAAGGCTGTTGTATTAAGGGTATCAAGATTTTGGCTTAATACGACAGCCTCATTTATAACCTAATATTTCATGAGCAGATATTTTTTCAAAACAGGAAAGGGAGCCGGACCTATTTCCAGAACATTTTTGTGAAATTTTTTCAGGTCAAAGGCATCTCCTTCTAATTCCCGAATTGTATTTTCTAAGGAAGAAAAATTCAGAAATCCCAAATAGTATTTTAAATAGTTTGCGGGATTTTCTACAATGTATTGAAAGATTTCATGGCAAACGTCCTCTTCCGTAACGCCAAAGGAAGACAGTATCTCAGAAACCGCAGTGAAATTCCAGCCTTTGTCATGGATGCCGATATCAAGGAGAGAATAGAGACAGAGACTGATACAGCGGTTTAAGCGGAGAAATTCCATGGAGGCAGGGCTGATATTTAAAAAATCCGCCGCATATCGGTAGGAACGGTCTTCTACAAAAGTTGCCCAGCCTTCTATATAGCCGCTGCAGCTCAGACAGCTTCGGATGGGAGATGCGTTTTGCTTACCAAAGTAAAGAGTCTGGTACAGGTGACCGGGAAAGCCTTCATGAGCCAAGGTTGTAAAAAGCTCAGGACAGGAAACAGAAGAACCTTTGTTAATATAAATAGTATTTGGATTGAGAGTGTCAATAGGGGGAGTGAGGTAAAAAGCAGGGCTTGAGAATTCTTCTATTGCCTTTGGTACGTATTTCACTTCATAATCCTTCACTGTAAGAGCAGGGAAATCTTTTGTAATAGTATCTTGCAGAAACGCAAGAATTTTTTCAGGTTCAACCATTTCTACGGCAGTTTCGGTATTTAAGCTTTCCGGTAAAGCAGGGTTTTCCTGTGATAATTTTTGCACATCATTATAATATTGCAAAAGCTGCTGATATAAATCTTTTTCGATTTCGTCTATGCTGCGATAATCTCCCACATCATTTTTAATCAAATAGGAATAGTAGGATTTTCCTTTGGGAAGGTGAGAAAGCCCGTTTTTGTTTTTTCCTGTACCTTTTAAATGTTCAAGCTCCTGTGCCAGAAGGCTGTAAGAAGGAAAAACAGACTCTTTTAAGAGCTTTTGGTGCATAGTTATGTAGGAGGAAGCCTGTTTTTTGCTGATTTGTTTTTCTTCCTGTAATTTTTGCACACGTTCCTGAAACATGGTATGCAGATAGTTTGTTTCTGTATTTTCCACAAAGGTATTGCATTGCTCGATAATTCTGTCGGCAGTTGTATCACTCATGAAAAGTCCTTTTTTGGATTTTTCTGTTTCAAATCTGACAATGCTTTTAAAATATTGGGGTATAGAGGCAAGTAAGGAAAAATAGTCTTTGATATCATCAGGAGAACGAAAGGTGTATTCTGCCAGAAGAACAGGAAGCTGTGCCTGAATACCCAGATTTGCTCCGAGGGGTTCTGCCAGAAGATAATCATCGGCTGCGGAAAGCTGTGTAGCGAAGGACAGCCTTAAAATATCGTAGATGATTTGATTTTCCTTTGAAAGCTTTTCAGGAGAAAAGGAATTAAGCTTTTTTCGCAGCTTTTTAAGGTCTTCTTTTCCTTTTTCAAAGCTTTCCGGCGACATATCACCCAGACTGATTTCTTTTTCCTTGATGCCATATTTTTCAGGGTTTGCTAAAGTATAATGAAGATTTAGGGTGTTGGAGGATAACTCGTTTTCGAAAAGCTTATCTGTAAATTGTTCAAACTGTGCATCAGGAGAGATAAAGCAGCTTTTAAAACAGAAAAAGCAGATGCCAAAGAGAAAGAAAAGCGCAGAACCGAAAAGTAGGAGACGGCGTTTCTTTTGAAAGAATTTTTTCAAGGTAAGCTCCTTGTAAGGATATTCATTATAGTTTATGAGAAAAAGAAAGATGTATGTGCATTTTGCATGGAAAAGAGGAAGGGCTTGTGTTAAGATGCTGTATAGCAGGTAATAATGAGGATAAAAGAAAAGAGAGGAGAGGGCGGTTTGAGAAAAAAAGGAATATTGCTATGCTTCATGTCTTTCTTACTTTTAGGGGGATGCGAGAAGAAAGAGAACACTCCAAATCCACAGGAAGCTTTGCAGCAGGAAGAAAATCAAAAGCCGGAGGTTTCCTTATCTGAAAATCTTTGGGATTTTGAATTTTCCATAGGAGAAGATGTATGGAAGCTGCCTGCGGAGCTGTCCAAATGGGAAGAAAAGGGATGGAGTATTGACGAAAAGCAGGAAGAGACCATGCTGGACGGAGAAGCTTATATAGAAGGAGAAACTTTAAAAAATCAGGAGCAGGAGATTTCTGTGGATTTTGTAAATCCTGAGGGGGAGAAGAAGCCTTTAAAACAGTGTTATGTAGGAGGAATTCTTTTAAAATATGAAGAGAAAGCTCCTTATTATCAGCTTCCGTCAGGAATTACACTGGGAGAAAGCACGCTTGTTCAGGTGACAGACAAATTCGGAACACCTACGGATGAGTACGAGGAAAAAGAGGATATCTATATTACGTATGAATATGGAAAATATAAGGAAGCAGAGCTGGTATTTCATATAGAGGATGAGGTGCTGTATCAGGTACGGATGAAAAATTATCGGGAACCGGAGAATGAAGAAGAACCGATTTCAGAGGAAATACCGAAAGAAGTAAAGGAATATCAAGCGCCGGAGGAGTACAATGGAGACTTTCAGGAATATGTGGTAAAGTATGATAACTCTTTTTATCAAATTCCTGCGCCTGTATCGCAGTTTGTGGAAAATGGATGGAAAATTTCAAAAGAGGGCTCGGATACGTATGTAAAAGCAGGAAGGCATGGGTATGTGACGCTGGAAAAAAACGGGCAGTCCTTATATGCAGTGGTAAAAAACTACGGAGAAGCAACCACAAATATTCAAAATACCTTTGTGACAAATCTGTCGGGAGATTTTGATGTGACAAAGGTTTCCATTGGCGTGGGAGATGAAATTGTACTGGGCATGCCGGCAGAAGAAATGAAACAACGGCTGGAAGGAAGCGTTTATCAGAAGGAAGAGGATGAAAAGGGAGAGAATTATTTTATATATTCAGATGAGAGTAAGAAGAATTTTATCCGTATTTTTGTGGACAAAGATTTGCAGCTGGTGAGAGAGCTTGAGGTTTCCAACAGTCCCGAGACCTTGGATGAGTACGAGGAAAATGAGGATGAGAAAACAAATCCTTCAGATGCGCTTTTGAATGAGGAAAAGATTACGGAAGAATAGGAAAAGTCGGAAGAAATGTAGTGGTAAAAAGCATACGAGTGTGATATGCTCTTTATGAGGGTTGTTAAATTATCAGAACCAAGGAGGATAAACCAGAGATGAAGAACTCCGGAATTTTAAAAGAAGAATTATTACAGGGAAAGTATAGTCAGTTATTGAAAGAAATTTATCTGGATGAAAGCATGCTGGAATATCAGAACAAAAGATATGCAGATGCAATTACAGAGTTTGAAAAGCTTTACGGCGAAAAGGAAGTAGAAGTTTACAGCGCACCGGGGCGTAGTGAAGTGTGCGGAAATCACACAGACCACCAGCTTGGAATGGTGCTTGCTACATCAATCAACTTAGATGCCATTGCAGTCGTAAGTAAGACAGAAGGAGACCTTATCCGTATTGTATCAGAAGGATACGACATGGTAGAGGTAGACGTAAATGATTTAGAAGAAAAATATGAAGAAGAAGGAACAACAGCAGCTTTAATCCGTGGCGTTGTAGCTAAGGTAAAAGAAGAAGGCTACCGTGTTGGCGGCTTTGAAGCTTATGTTACCAGTGATGTGCTGATTGGAGCAGGACTTTCCTCTTCCGCAGCATTTGAAATTATTGTAGGTACGATTTTGTCCGGCTTATTTAATGAAATGAGCATCAGTCCTGTATTTCTTGCACAGGCAGGACAGTTTGCGGAGAATGTATATTTCGGAAAGCCATGCGGCTTGATGGACCAGATGGCATGTTCCGTAGGCGGATTAATCCATATTGATTTTAAAAATCCGGAAGAACCTGTGGTAGAGAAGGTTCCGGCTGACTTTGAAGCTTATAAATACAGTCTGTGTATTGTGGATACAAAAGCTTCTCATGCAGACCTTACAGAGGATTACGCACAAATTCCCGCAGAGATGAAGAAGGTAGCTGCTTTCTTTAAACAGGATGTGTTAAGAGAGGTAGATGAGAAAGAGTTTTACAGCCAGATACCGGGGCTGAGAAGTATTTTAGGAGACAGACCGGTACTGCGTGCCCTTCACTTCTTCGAGGAAGAAAAACGTGTACAGGCACAGGTAGAAGCTCTGAAACAGGGAGATTTTAAAGAATTTCTTTCTCTTGTGGAAAAATCAGGAAACTCCTCTTTTAAATATCTTCAGAACATCTATACAACAAGAAACGAACAAAGTCAGGCAATGTCCATTGCTCTTGGCGTCAGCGAAAGCATTTTGGGTAATCATGGTGTGTGCCGTGTACACGGAGGCGGTTTCGCAGGAACCATTCAGATTTTTGTGGAAAACAGCTTTGTAGAAGAATACAGAAAAGCTATGGATAAAGTTTTTGGAAGTGGTTCTTGTCATGTATTAAAAGTACGTCAGCATGGCGGTATGCAGGTATTGTAATAATAGGAATATAGAAAAAGTTTGGGAAGCTCAGAAGATGGGCTTCCTTTTTTCTTGGAGTTTAAAAAGAAAAGAGTTTACATAATCAATTTTACAAAATAGAAATGTTGTTGGATGTAAAATATAGATAAAATAGTTTATGTTATCTTTTAAATAGTCAGAATATTCTCAAATGTAAAAGTGTACAAAAGATGTTGAACTGTTGGAAGTTTCCCACATTTTATCCTCAAAGTTATACACACTGAAAAATCCAATAAATATGGGAAAATTATAGTTATACACTAAGTTATCCACATTATCCACAAAAAAATGTGTGGAAGAATATGATTTACATAATGAAATAAAGAACAAAGGTTTTGTGTACTTCTTATAAAAAGGCGTTTTTTGTAGAAAAAAGAAGAAAAGATATTGACTTTTTTGAAGTCAAATTTTTAACGAACTATGTTATAATTCACCGAAATAACGTGAAAACTAAATCTATTATCTGAAAAATTAGGTTTACGATAATTTTACATAAATTTAACGATTTCATGATTGGTGATTTTACAAAACTCCTTTATAGTAGACGATGTCAGCGAGGAAAAAATTGAATTTTACAAATTGAAGATAATTAAAGGAGAGTATTTATTATGAAGAAAAAAATGTTAGCAGCAATTTTAATGGGAACTATGGTATTTGGTTTAACAGCATGTGGAAATGAAAGTGGAAGTGACGAAACAACAAATAAAGAAGCAGTAGAAGAAACAACAGAAAAACCTTCTTCAGAAAAAGAAGAAAGTTCAGATGCACCAAAAGGAGAAATTTCTGTAATTTCCAGAGAAGAAGGTTCAGGAACAAGAGGTGCATTCATTGAGTTATTTGGAATTGAAGAAAAGGATGCTTCAGGGGAAAAAATTGATAATACAACAGAAGATGCACAGGTAACAAATAATACATCTGTTATGATGACAAGTGTAGCAGGTAACCCTCAGGCAATCGGATATATTTCTTTAGGTTCTTTGGATGACTCTGTAAAAGCTTTAAAAGTAGATGGAGCAGAAGCTACAGCAGAAAATGTAAAAAGTGATACTTATAAAATTGCACGTCCATTCAATATTGCTACAAAAGAAGGTGTAAGTGAAGTAGCACAGGATTTTATTTCTTACATTTTAAGCCAGGAAGGTCAGAAAATCGTAGAAGATAATGGCTATATTTCAGTTGGAGATGACGCAGCGGCTTATGCAGGAACAAAACCATCTGGAAAAATTGTAATTGCAGGTTCTTCTTCTATCACACCGGTAATGGAAAAATTAAAAGAAGGATATAAAGAAGTAAATCCAGATGCAGAAATTGAAATTCAGCAGAGCGATTCTACAACAGGTATGGAATCCACAGTAAATGGTATCTGTGATATTGGAATGGCTTCCAGAGAATTAAAAGACTCTGAAATTGAAGCAGGATTACAAGGACAGGAAATTGCATTAGATGGTATTGCAGTTATTGTAAATAATAAAAATTCTTTGAGTGACATTACAACAGATCAGGTAAAAGATATTTATACAGGTGAAATTACAGAATGGAGCGACCTTCAGTAAAGACAGAAAGGGATTAAAGGAATGAAAAATATAAAAGAAACCGTTATGAAATATGTGTTTCTTGTGTGTGCCTGTGCCTCTATTCTGGCAGTAGCATTAATTTGTATCTTCTTATTTGCCAATGGTATTCCTGCCATTGGCAAAATAGGAGTTTTTGACTTTTTGCTGGGAGAAAGATGGAAGCCGGGAAACAATATTTACGGTATTTTACCATTTATTTTAGGTAGTATTTATGTAACCGCAGGAGCCGTTTTAATAGGTGTTCCTATTGGTATTTGTACAGCTGTTTTCATGGCAAAGTTTTGCCCACCTAAATTATACAAATTTATGAAACCTGCTGTTGAATTACTGGCTGGAATTCCCTCTGTTGTATATGGTTTCTTTGGTATGGTAGTGGTTGTTCCTTTTGTTCGTGACTTTTTTGGTATTCAACTGGGATTTGGAGGAGACGGTTCCAGTATGTTCACGGCTTCAGTCATGCTGGGTATTATGATTTTACCTACAATTATCAGTGTGGGTGAGTCTGCAATTCGTGCAGTGCCGGAGAGTTATTATGAAGGCGCTCTTGCTCTTGGGGCAACACATGAAAGAAGTGTATTTCGTACAGTATTGCCTGCAGCAAAATCAGGCGTAATGGCAGGTGTAATTTTAGGTATCGGAAGAGCAATTGGAGAAACTATGGCGGTTATTATGATTGCAGGAAACCAGCCGCGTATGCCAAAAGGTCTGTTTAAAGGTGTTCGTACTCTGACATCGAATATTGTTATGGAAATGGGATATGCAGCTGATCTTCATAAAGAAGCTTTGATTGCAACAGCAGTTGTACTTTTTGTATTTATTTTATTAATTAACCTGTTGTTCTCATTAGTTAAGAGGAGGGGAATAAATGGATAAGATACGTCAAAAATTAAAAATGTATGCTCATCATCCAGCCTCTTTTCTTTTGGCTTTGTTGGTTTGGATTAGTGCAATCTTTACAGCAGTGACACTGATTTTTATTATAGGATATATTTTGATAAAGGGTGTTCCACATTTGACACCACAGTTATTTGAACTGGAGTATAATTCAGAGAATGTTTCTATGTTTCCGGCAATTATCAATACGATCTTCATGATTGTGTTGTCTCTTTTGGTTGCAGGTCCTTTGGGAATTTTTGCAGCGGTATATTTGGTGGAATATGCGAAAAAAGGAAATAAACTGGTGTCTGTTGTACGTGTAACAGCAGAAACACTTACCGGTATTCCTTCCATTGTATATGGTCTGTTCGGAATGTTATTTTTTGTAACAACGCTGCGCTGGGGATATTCTATGCTGGCAGGTGCGTTTACACTGGCAATTATGGTACTTCCTGTTATTATGAGAACAACAGAAGAAGCACTTTTGGCAGTGCCAGATACTTACCGTGAGGCAAGTTTTGGCCTAGGTGCAGGAAAACTTAGAACTATATTTGTGGTTATTTTACCTTCTGCAGTACCTGGAATTTTTTCCGGTGTAATTTTGTCTATTGGACGTATTGTAGGAGAAACTGCAGCTTTAATGTATACAGCAGGAACAGTGGCAGAGCTGCCGGATAGTGTGATGTCTTCTACGAGAACTCTGTCTGTACATATGTATTCTCTTGCAAGCGAAGGGTTGTATGTAAATCAAGCTTATGCAACAGCAGTTGTATTACTTGTAATTGTATTGGTAATTAACTGGTTGTCCGGAAGAATTGCCCGCAAGATTAAGAAAGGATAAATAAAAAGAATGAGTAAGTTTTCGATTTCCGATTTGGATTTATATTATGATAAAGGAGCTTTTCACGCATTAAAAAACATAAATCTGGAAATTCAGGCAAATGAGATTACTGCATTTATCGGACCATCCGGTTGTGGAAAATCTACCTTGCTGAAATCTTTAAATAGAATGAATGATCTGGTAGAGGGTTGTCAGATTACAGGAAATATATTATTAGATGGAGAAGATGTTTATGGAGACATGAATGTTAACCTTCTAAGAAAGCGTGTAGGAATGGTATTCCAGAAACCGAATCCTTTTCCTATGAGCATTTACGATAACATTGCTTATGGTCCAAGGACACACGGTATCCGTTCAAAAGTAAAGTTGGATGAAATTGTAGAACAGTCTTTAAGAAATGCAGCAATTTGGGATGAAGTAAAAGATCGTTTGAAATTAAGCGCACTTGGTATGTCAGGTGGACAGCAGCAGAGACTTTGCATTGCAAGAGCATTGGCTGTGGAACCGGAAGTATTGTTGATGGATGAGCCTACTTCTGCACTTGATCCAATTTCTACTTCCAAAATTGAAGAATTAGCAGTAGAATTAAAGAAAAAATATACGATTGTTATGGTTACTCACAACATGCAACAGGCAGCTCGTATTTCTGACAAAACAGCTTTTTTCCTTTTAGGAGAAATGGTAGAATACGGAAATACAGAGGAAATGTTTTCTATGCCTAAGAATAAGAAAACAGAAGATTATATTACAGGGAGGTTTGGCTGATGCGTACAAAATTCGACCAGCAGCTTGAAGAACTGAATGTAGAGCTGATAAAAATGGGAGCCTTGTGTGAAAGAGCAATCAGAAAAGCAGTGGATCAGCTTGAGGATACTCAAGTCGCAGAAAAAGAGCTTGTAGATGGAATTGAAGAAGAAATCAATCAGAAAGAAAGAGAAATTGAAGCTCTTTGTATGAAACTTCTCCTTCAACAACAGCCTGTAGCCGGTGATTTAAGACAAATATCTTCTGCATTAAAAATGATTTCTGATATGGAAAGAATTGGGGATCAGGCGCAGGATATTGCGGATATGTCCCGCTTTGTTCAGGTGAAGGAACTGGCTCATAAAATTCATATTGGAGAAATGGCTGAAGCAGCAATTAAAATGGTGACAGAAAGCATTGATTCTTTTGTGAAAAAGGATTTAGAAGCTGCGGCAAAGGTTGTAGAATATGATGATGTAGTAGACAATTTGTTCTTGAAAGTAAAACAGGAGCTTCCAAATATGATGAAAAAGGATGCTCAGCAGGCAGAATATTACATTGATTTAATTATGATTGCCAAGTATTTGGAAAGAATTGGAGATCACGCAGAAAACATTGCCCAGTGGGTAGAGTACTCAATAACAGGAAAGCATGAAGCAGACAGAGGATAATAGGATGATTTATTTAGTAGAAGATGATGAAAGTATCAGAGAGTTATTGGTGTATACCTTAAATGGTCAAGGGCTTGTGGCAGAGGGATTTGCGTATCCCTCTGATTTTTGGCATGCGATGGAAAAGAAAATTCCGGATTTAGTGCTTTTGGACATTATGCTGCCGGAGGAAGATGGACTGGAAATTTTACAGAAACTTCGTAAAAAGAAAGAAACGAAAAATATTCCCATTGCCATGCTGACGGCAAAGGGCAGTGAATATGATGTTGTAAAAGGTCTTGATGGTGGAGCAGATGATTATATTCCGAAACCATTTCGTATGATGGAGTTAGTTTCCAGAGTAAAAGCATTGCTTCGCAGAGGTGGACAGGAACAGCCCCAAGATGATGAAGAATATGTTTTGGGAGAATTATATGTTTCAAAGAAGCGTCATCTGGTAAAGGTAAAAGGAGAAGAAGTTACTCTTACCATGAAGGAGTTTGAGCTTTTATTGCTGTTCTTATCAAATCCAGGGATTGTGTTTTCCAGGGCACAGCTTTTGGATAAAATATGGGGATATCAGTTTGATGGAGAAAGCAGAACAGTAGATGTTCATATTAGAACACTTCGTCAGAAACTGAAAGAGGCCGGACGATATATTGAGACTGTTCGAGGTATAGGATATAAGGTAGGAGGGGAAGAATGACAAAAAGAATTTTCAAGTCTATGCTTTTAGTTTCCATGATTGTCCTTTTTGCAGGCTCCGGATTGATTATGGGGATTTTATATCATTATTTTGGAAAGCAGCTGGCAAAAGAACTAAAAACAGAAGCAGCCTATTTGGCTATTGCAGTGGAAAAAGAGGGAATGGAAGCTTTTGATAGACTGCCTCCCCAGACAGAACGTGTCACATATATTGATGAAGATGGAACCGTTCTTTTTGACAGTGTAGCAGATGAAGATGATATGGATAATCATGAAAATCGCTCAGAAATTCAAAAAGCATTAAAAACGGGATCTGGTACGGCAGTAAGAAAATCAGATACGTTATCAGAAAAAACGCTATATTATGCAATGAAAATGGCAGATGGAAAAGTATTGAGAGTATCCAGTGTTCAGTATAATATTCCGGGGCTTTTAGGAGGAATGGTACAGCCTATTTTGATTATCTTGATTTTTATGGTAGGTTTGTCAGCGTTATTAGCTTTTCGTCTTTCAAAGAAAATTACAGAGCCTATCAATGCCCTTGATTTGGAACATCCGGAGGATAATCAGGTATATGATGAGTTGACACCACTCTTAAGTAAAATTAGCAGACAGCAAAAGTCTCTTCATCGTGAGATTGAAGATGCCAGAAAGCAACAGGAAGAATTTTCTTTAATTACAGAAAATATGGAAGAAGGATTTTTAGTTATTGATAAGCATACAGAAGTATTATCTTATAACTCCAGTGCACTGAAGCTTTTAGGTGATTCTAAATGGCAGGGAAGACAGAGTATTTTAACACTAAATAGAAGTGAAGAATTTCAGGGTATTGTAGAACAGGTGCTGGAAGGCCATCATACAGTTAGAATGATGGAATTCCCAGAAAGAAGCTGCCAGATTGCAGCTAATCCTGTATGGCAGGGCAAGGAAGTAACAGGAGCAGTTATTATTATTCTTGATATAACAGAACGTATGCGAGGAGAGCAATTACGCAGGGAGTTTACTGCAAATGTTTCTCATGAATTGAAAACACCTCTTACGTCTATTTCAGGCTTTGCAGAAATTATTAAGGATGGATTTGTAAAACCTGAGGATACAAAAGTGTTTGCCAGTCGTATTTTTAAAGAAGCACAGAGATTAATTACACTGGTAAATGATGTAATTAAGATTTCTCAGTTGGATGAAGGAGAAATTGTTTATCAAAAAGAACAGGTGGATTTGTACCAGCTTTCTTCAGAGGTTCTTCACCGTATAGAACATAGTGCAAAGGAAAAGGATGTTAAACTTTATCTGGAAGGATCTCATGTTCAAGTGTCTACAGTAAGAATGATTTTAGATGAAGTTCTCTTCAATCTCTGTGAAAATGGGTTAAAATATAATAAACAGGGTGGAAGTTTGACGGTCACATTGAAAGAAGAAAATAATAAAGTAGAAATTTCAGTGGAAGACACAGGAATTGGAATACCTGAGGGAGAACAGTCTCGAGTATTTGAAAGATTTTATCGTGTGGATAAGAGCCATTCAAAGGCAATCGGCGGTACAGGACTGGGGCTTTCTATTGTAAAACATGGCTGCATGTATTTGGGAGCTAAGGTTGATGTAGAAAGTACACCGGGAGTGGGAAGTAAATTTACGATTACGATGTAAGAAGCTGTTGTAGAAAGCATCTGGATAATATTTATACATTTATTGATTAAAGTGTATAGATATGCCAGATGCTTTATGCGATAGCTTTTATTGTTAATTATTATATTGTACAAAGAAATTATACGTCAGGTTGAAATGTAAATAATAATTGTGGTAGTATATATATGAGCAATAGATTAGATAAAAAAGTAGTAAGAAATTTGAAATCTGAGATGTTTAGTGTAAGGAAGGGGATATGATGAAAAAGGTATCTTTATTTTTCTTAACAGGAACCGTCGCATTGCTTTTATGTAGCTGCAACAAGGCAAAAAATGAGCATTTTGAACTGGAAAATACACCTTGGGGAATGACTATGGAAGAAACTATGGAAGCATATCAGGTAGAGCGAGATGATTTAGACGACATACAGGAGGGTACTTACGGCTCTGCATTTATGCTTCGAGACGGACGGGAAATATTTGGAGCAAAGACGGACCACATCAGTTTTAACTTTATGGATATGACAGTCAGCGGTAAAACACAGAAATTGCACCGAATTGATGTGATGTATCCAGATGATACAGATATGAATGAAGTTCGGAAAAATATGGAACAGTCTTTTGGGAAAACAACGGATAATGTGACTGATTTTGATATGATTGGCACGTTATTAGACAGTGATATGCGAAGATATGATTATGAAGCAGATGAGCATTTAGCCTTGTGGGCAGATAAAAAGGTCAGTGATGTCATTCTAAAGGGACAGGAACAAGAATATGAGAAATTATGGGAAATTCCCATGACACGTCTTTCAGAGGATAATTGGGAGGAATTTTCCGAAAACGCTTCTCTGGTATATGGGTATTGCTCTGATAATGCTGATGATGCACCGATAGGTGATAAAAGAATTCGCATAGATGCCACAAATTGGGTGATTTATAATACCATTAAAGAAGAATTGGAATAAGAAATAAAAAGAAAGAGACCATTTTCACGGAAATAAATTCGTCAAAATGGTCTCTGTTTTAATTCCCCTGCATTCTTTTAATAACCTTTAAGCGGGTAAATTCTTCTCGCTCTTTTTCTTCCAATGCGTTTGAGATGCTCTTTGTAAGCGCCTCGTATTTGGGGATTGTGATGTTTTTCAGTGCATTGGCACGTTTCTGTGTTTTCTTGATATTAACAGCCAGTCGGTAAGCAGAATTTTCCACCATAGACAAGCGGATAGTTAAATCCTTTACCTTTTCAAAAGCAGCGTGAGCTTCATCAAGAGATGCTTTTGTTCCATAGTAGGAATAGGTAGGCTCATCAGAAGACGGTTCAGAACGCACCAGAGGAATTTCCGTACCCATAACGCTTCGTGTTTTTATGGAAATGGAGTTTTCCACAGGTACGGTTCTGGAGATTTCCTGCACATAACTGATGCCGATTTCCATATTTGCCTTTTGCAGAGCAGCATAAGCAGTACGGAAGGTAACATCAATCTGTGACTGAATATCCTTTGCCTGCTCAATCAAATCCATCAGTTCACGGATTAAGATATTTCGTTTCTTATCCATCAAATCAAAACCTTGCTTTGAAAGAGCAAGAGAGTTTTTCGCAAGTATCAGGTTTCCCTTGGTGGGAAATGTATTCGGATCCACAAAATCCCCCCTTTTACTTTTCTACGTTTTCAGGATAATATTTATCCAGAATTTTGGTGTCAATACGGTCAAGTTCTTCTCTCGGTATCATAGAAAGAAGCTCCCAACCTTTATCTAAAGTTTCCTGAATAGTTCTGTTTTCATCTGCTCTTTGTCCCACGAAGTTTTCTTCAAAGGCAGTACCAAACTCCAGATATTTTTTATCCAGAGGTGAAAGCTCGTCTTCGCCGATAACGGATGCAAGAGCTCTGGCATCCCCTACCTTTGCATAGCAGGAGAAAAGCTGATTTGCAACGTCTTGATGGTCTTCCCTTGTAAAGCCTTCACCGATACCGTCCTTCATAAGACGTGACAGAGAAGGCAGTACATTGATTGGCGGATAAATTGCTTGTCCGTGAAGCTGACGGTCAAGTACAATCTGACCTTCGGTAATATATCCTGTTAAGTCAGGAATTGGATGGGTAATATCATCATTTGGCATAGTAAGAATGGGTATCTGTGTTACAGAACCTGTGCCGCCTCTTACAATACCGGCTCTTTCATAAAGGGTTGCCAGTTCACTGTACAAATATCCGGGATATCCTTTTCTGGAAGGAATTTCGCCCTTAGAGGAAGATACCTCACGCATGGCCTCACAGAAGGAAGTAATATCTGTAAGGATAACAAGGATGTGCATACCTTTTTCAAAAGCCAGATATTCCGCAGCAGTAAGAGCAACCTTCGGTGTAATCAGACGTTCTACAACAGGGTCATTTGCCAAATTCAGGTACATAACAACATGGTCGGATACACCGCTTTCCTCAAAGGTACGGCGGAAAAATTCCGCTACGTCATATTTTACACCCATTGCAGCAAAAACAATGGCGAATTTTTCATCGCTGTTGCTTCCAAGAGATGCCTGCTGAACAATCTGCGCTGCAAGCTGGTCATGGGGGAGTCCGTTTCCTGAGAAAATCGGAAGCTTCTGTCCACGAATTAAAGTAGTCAGTCCGTCAATGGCAGAGATACCTGTCTGAATAAAGTTTCTGGGATATTCTCTTGTGACGGGATTTAACGGAAGTCCGTTAATATTCAGCTTCATTTCGGGAATGACAGGACCTAATCCGTCAATGGGTTTTCCGATACCGTTAAAGGTACGTCCCAGAATATCGGGAGAAAGCTCCACTTCCATAGGATGTCCGCTGAGGCGTGTGTGGGTATTGGAAAGAGACATATTTTCGGTACCTTCAAATACCTGAATAACTGCTTTTTCTTCGTATATTTCTACAATACGTCCCAGCTTTTTGCTTCCGTCATCCACACGAAATTCTACGATTTCATCAAAGGAGGCGTTTTTTACTCCTTCTAAAACTACCAGAGGGCCGTTGATTTCGCTTAAGCCCAAATATTCGATTGCCATAAATCAGTCCCTCCTTATCCATTCTTTTCCATTACTGTGTTATAGAAATCTTTAACAGCTTTTTTATAATCATCCATCATTCCCAGATGGTCGTTTGGCACATCATATTTAATTGCAATGATTTTTTCAAAGATATTTTCCTTCTTCAATACGGACATTGGCATGCCCATTGCAATGAGAGCACGGCACTTCTTATATAAATACAGAATAACTTCCATCATTTTAAACTGTTTTTCCAGAGAAACACAGGTATCGTCAGGATGGAAGGCATTTTGCTGTAAAAATCCCAGACGGATAACTCTTGCAATTTCCAAAGTCAGCTTCTGGTCGTCGGGAAGTACGTCACTTCCAATCAGCTTTACGATTTCCATTAAGCTACTTTCAGAGTTTAAAATTGCCATAATGCGGTTTCTGTACTCCACAAACTTCGGGGAAACATTTTCACTGTACCAGTAAGATAAATCTCCCAGATATTCACTGTAACTGGTAAGCCAGTGAATGGCAGGGAAATGCCTTGCATAAGCCAGAGACTTATCCAGTCCCCAGAAGCAGCGGACAAAACGTTTGGTATTTTGTGTTACAGGCTCGGAAAAGTCACCGCCCTGTGGGGAAACAGCGCCGATAATGGATACAGAACCTTCCGTACCGTTTAAATTCTGCATCATACCGGCTCTTTCATAAAAGGCAGAAAGGCGGGATGCAAGATAAGCAGGGAAGCCTTCTTCCGCAGGCATTTCCTCCAGACGTCCGGATAATTCACGCAAAGCCTCTGCCCATCGGGAAGTAGAGTCCGCCATAATTGCCACGTCATAGCCCATATCACGGTAGTATTCCGCAAGGGTAATACCGGTATAAATAGATGCCTCACGGGCAGCAACAGGCATATTTGAAGTATTTGCAATTAAGGAAGTACGTGCCATTAAGGCGTTTCCTGTTTTCGGGTCATGAAGTTTGGAGAAATCCTCCAATACTTGTGTCATTTCATTTCCACGCTCACCGCAGCCGATGTAAATAATAATATCGGCATCAGACCATTTGGCAATCTGGTGCTGCGTCATGGTTTTACCTGTACCAAATCCGCCGGGAACAGCAGCAGTACCGCCTTTTGCAATCGGGAACAGAGTGTCCAAAATACGCTGTCCTGTTACAAGTGGTTTAGAAGCAGGGTAACGTTTACTTGTAGGTCTTGGAATTCGTATCGGCCATTTCTGCGCCAGTTTTAATTCATATTCAGAGCCGTCTTCTAAAGTCAGGACGGCAATAGTTTGAGTAATATTGTATTTTCCGTCAGGAACAACGGATTTTACTACTCCGTGAATGTTTGGCGGAACCATAGATTTATGCACAATAGACTCTGTTTCAGGAACTTCTGCAATAATAGTTCCACCATAGACTTCCATACCTTCAGAAACAGTAATATGCACATCCCAAAGTTTTTCTGTATCCAGAGAGTCTACCTGCATACCTCTGGAAATATATTTTCCGGATTGTTCGGCAATAACGGAAAGAGGTCTTTGAATACCATCAAAAATATTATTTAAAATACCAGGTCCCAGTGTGACGGAAATGGCATCACCACTGGCAGTTACAGTTTCTCCCGGACGAAGTCCGCTGGTTTCCTCAAATACCTGAACCGTTGTGGCTTCCTTTTTCAGGGAGATAACTTCGCCCACCAGATTTTCCTCTCCTACATAAACCATTTCCGACATTTTAAATCCTGTGTTGCCTTTTAAATAGATAACAGGACCATTGATGCCGTAAATTTCAGCAGTTTTACTCATGGGTAAATCCTCCATCGAAATTGAAACGTTCCTTTTCATTCTCAAAAGCAGTAAGGAACGTATTGTCAATTAAAATATTTTTTTCAGGAATAACAGCTCTTATACCACCTAAAAAATCTGTTTCAGAGATGAGAGGAGTAATTCCGGTGCGTTTTGTCAATTCCTCTGCCTTGGCAGAGTCCTTTGCAGTGAGATAAATCTGTACAGAGTCGTTTTCGGCAATCTCCAAGGACTGTTTGATTTTATCTTCCAGCCAGTCTGTATACTCCGGCTTTTTAGAGAAGTCATCCAGTAATTCCTCTACTTCAGCAAAGATACTTTCTTTTAATTTCTGCTGTTTTTTGGAAAGCTTTCTTTTAATATGGAGATGCTCTGCGGAAAGTGCTTTGTTGATTTCTCGGGCTGCGTTGTCTGAGTCTATTTTGAACTGACTTTCAGAAGCAGCCTGCTTTTCCTGTTTATGGCGTTCCATTTCTGTTTCCAGAGCAGCCTTGTATTCATCCAATACTTTTGTCGCTTCTTCTCTGGCAGTATCCATGGAAACTTCATAGAAATGCTGCAATTTTTCTTCTGTTGTCATACACATCACCTTCTTGTCATAATTTTAGTCCGATGGCTTCATTTACATAAGAAGTAATGAAGTCAGGCGCCCGTCCCGTTCCATGACGGTCAGGGATTTCAATAAGCAGAGGAAGCTTGTGATTTAAGCGCACATCATCGATAATGTCGGGAAATTCTTTTCCGAATTTTTCTGTGAGGAGAATAATGCCGTTTTCTTTGTTGCTAATGGCTTCCTCCAAGGCACGATGAAGCTCCTCTCTTTCGTGGACAACCACACCTTCTACGCCTGCAAGGCGCATACCGGTGTAGGTGTCGATGTTGTCACTGATTAAAAACATTTTCATTGGAAATCATCCTTCCGTATTGAAATCAGCCTAATTTACCAAGGATCATGAAAGAAATAATCAGACCATATAATGCAATACCTTCTGCCATGGCTACGAAAATCATGGATTTACCAAATAAAGAACCATCTTCGCTGATAGCGCCTAAAGCAGCACTTGCAGAGCTTGCAACGGCAATACCTGAACCAATGCCGGAAAGGCCGGTAACTAAAGCGGCACCGATGTAGCCAAGACCTGTTGCGAGGTCAGAAGTTCCGGCAGCAGTTGCAGCATGAACGCTGGCTGTTCCGCTGAACATTACGACAGTAGCCACAAGAAGGCTTCCGAAGAAGAAAAAGCAGTTGCATGCGAGAGATTTTTTATAACGTTTTTTTGTTTTTTCTCCCAGAAAGAACGCTCCGAAAGGAACGATAATACTTAAAACTAAAGCTGCTGCGGTAAGAATTTGAATAATAGTTGTCATAATAATATCCTCCTAAATAATAAACAGTCTGCGCCATTAAGCATGGTCAGAGAATTTTGTTTTATTTACATGTTTTAAAAATGGCTTAAATTCTTTTCCTGTACCCTTATAGAAACGGCTGAACATTTCATAATATTCAAGACGAAGTACCTGAATACCTACAATCAGACCTTCCATAGCACATACAAAGAGATTGCCTCCGATAACAATCAGCCAGTTAATGCTTCCACCGCTTTCCGCACCTGCAAGCATCATAACAACGCCCATCATAGCGGCGTGGCTGACAGCAAAAGCACCGATACGCACAAAAGAAAGTGTGTTTGAAAGAAAGCTTAACATAATTTCAAACAGCTCAAAGAAGCTCTGTACAAAAAACATAGGCTTGCTGCCTTCGATTACAGGTGTTTTCTTTTCCACAATGTGGGTGATTGGTTCTTTTAACATGATAACCACAAGAGGAACTGCAAACATTACAATTAAGATAATGGCAGCAGGCAGTGATTTTCCTGTGAGGAATAAAAGAGCAGATACGGTTAAAGTTCCATAAAAAATAAGTCCGCAGACAGAGTTTTGGTCAAACCAGATACCCTCTGTGTCATGAGTACGTACCGCATTGATAATGTGGAAAATCATGGTCACAAGGATGAGGAACATACCAAAAACAATGGCAACAACGAAAATAGTATTCATTTGTCCAAGTCCGGGAACCAGCGTCATAGCTTCTACGGGCCTTAGCCATAGAGCATCAATGGTGTGTTCAAAGCCAAAAATACTGCCGAACATAAAACCAAAGAAGGTAGAGAAGATACCTGCAGTTCCAATAATAGCTCCTAGTGTAACCTGTTTCCATTTATACAGTGCAAAGCCTCCGATTGCCAGTAAAAGTCCCTGTCCTACATCTCCAAACATAACACCGAAAATAAAAGAATAAGTCAGTGCTACAAAAATAGTAGGATCTAATTCGTGATAGTCAGGAAGTCCATACATTTTTATATACATTTCAAAAGGCTTGAAAATCTTCGGATTTTTCAGCTTTGTAGGCGGCTTACAATTGATTTTATTATTGTCATCCTCTACCACACAGAACAGCTTGGAGTCGTTTTCGATTTCTTTCATGAAAGAAGAGCTGTCCTTTTCACTCATCCATCCGCATAAAATGTAGAAGGTTTCCTGATGCTCCTGTACGCAGGCAGCGACCTTTCGCACATCAAAGTTGGTGGAAAGGGCATTTAAGGCAGCCTGTGCAGAAAGAATAGCAGAGGCATCGCCGTTTAGAAGCTCCTGAATTTCCTGATGACAAGTGTTTAATTCTTTATCAATTTCATTTAACTGTGTGTTTAAATCGTTGTGAAGCTTTTGAGGAGTACCATAGTAGTAATCTTTTTTCAGATAAATGCGCTCAAAGTGCATAGAAGAGAATACGGCATCTACCTGTTCCATTTTTGTCCAGAGGACAAAATAAAGTCCCCATACATAATCATCCTGATGACAGGGGAAAAAGATGGTGTCCAGATTATCGTAAACATATTCTTTGAATTTTTCATAATATTCTACGGGAATACGTCCGAAACGTACCTGAACAAAACGATAGTGTATCAGCTTATCTAAATCCTGAGGCAGGGTAAGAAAAGGCGTAATACATTTTAAATCTTCTGTGATAGAAGCACGTTTTTCACTGAGTTCATCACATTTTTTGTTGATTTTTGAAATTTTCTCATTCAAAACATCCACAAGGGGCTGGATTTCTTCCAGAGAAATATCACGTATGGGAACGTGCTCTGTATCCTTGAGCTGACCGGCAAATTCATTGATGCGGGTTAATAAATCCTTATATGGATTTATCTGAATATACGGCGACAGGTGCTGTACCTGACTTAACTGTGCCATAGCATTTTCAAGATGAATTTCATACTTGGAGAGATATTCATTTACCACACGGTCAATATCCGATTTCGGACCGGTAATACTCAAGAATTTCATTTTCTCAATCATGTAATCACCTCCGGTTATTAAGTTTTTGCAATATACTTTAAAATCTCAGCAGATGACAGTCCGTAGCGGACACATTCAATAGCCGTAGTTAATCGGTCTACCTCATGCTCCTTGTGATAGAGGTAGGAATACAGCATAATAACTGAGTGAGGATATTTTCTGGACTCTGTCTCCAGAATGTTTTTTAAATTTAGATTATAAAACGCTTCCAGTTTTTCCGGAACAAGCTCAGGAAAACGCTTTTTGTAATAGGTGGTGTCCAGAATGTGCTTAAATTCTTCTTCATCTCCGGCCTCCACCAATGCGGAAATCTCTCTTCTGCTGAGACGGTAATGCACAGGAATTAACAGTGCGTAAATATCAGCAGGAGTCATGTGGTAATATTTTTTTGAACGGTAAATCCATTGAAGATTTAACATGTCAAATTTATTTCCGTATGCTTTTGTGATTTCTTCTAAATCTCGTTTTTTGAAGAGTTTTTCTTTTACGGACCAGATATTGGCAAAATAATACTGGTCTAGTGCCATACCATAATCAAAAATTCTGGGGGTGTAATCATTCCCTAATTTTTTCAGGGGTTTATAATACTCGGAACCCTCCAGATTAGAAATAAATTCTTCCACCGTAGAAGAATTTGCAAGCTTTTCAATATTCAGCTTTGAATGGCGGTCGAAAAAGTCCTTAAAAAGAGAAAGGTCCAACTCAGCGTGTCCTTTATCAAAGACCTTTCTAAGACATTCCTTCATAATTGCCAATTCATAGCGTTTAAAATACAATGCCATAAAGGTTCGCTGTTCCGGATTAGCGAAGCGGTATAACTTGGCAAAATTTTGATAAATGGTATGAGTAAGAAGCCTTTCAATATCTCCTCTGTGGAGGCTGTTTTCATCTAAATCTGCCCAAAGGTCCTGAAATCCCGGCTGCTTCTTTAAATAAGAAACAATAGCCGTAACAGAAGGCATTTGAGCAATTTCCTGATATTGGACTTCTTTTATAAGCTTGCTTTGCATGGCCCGTACCTTTGTGGACAGACCGCTGTAAGAAAGCAGACTTCCCATATTCTCACATCCTTAATATTCTGTCATAAATTTCTTTTGCCATGTCCGTATGACATTTGGTGTAGTAGGCTTCCAGTCTGGTTAAAACCTGTTCAGCCTCATTGCGCTGCTTTTCCAGCTCCTGTTTCATCTGGACTTCCAATTCCCGCCGGATTGTATCGGAGCGGTTCTGGCTTTCCGTGTCTATGGTGAAATCAAACTGCTGGACAGCTTCTTCATATTGCTGTGCCAGTTGCTTTTTCTGCTCTGAAACATCTTCCATAATATGTGAGGCGGCAGCTTCTATTTCTGCAAGCTTGTTGATAATGTCTTCCATAGGCTTTCCTCCTTTTTTTCTTGCTCATCTTATTATACACCATTTCCGGAAAAAAACCACCGGATTTATTGTGTCTTTGACAGGAGATAGGGTATGGGTTATACTTTTATAGAAGAATTGGAAAGGCAGGAATTTTGAATGCGATTAAGAAATATACCGGGGGCAAAGGATGCCATTGAAGATAGCAAATATGTCGTGCATGATGTGCAGGAAAAAAAGGGAAAATGGGCAGAGGTTTTTGGAAATCATAATCCGGTTCATATCGAAGTGGGAATGGGAAAAGGACGCTTTATTATGACCTTGGCAGAGCTTTATCCTGACGTAAATTTTATCGGAATTGAAATGTATGACAGCGTTTTATTACGTGCGCTTCAGAAAAGAGAAGAACAGGAAAAAGAAGGGAAAATTTTAAATAATCTGTTCTTCATTCGTATGGATGCAAGAGAACTTCCGTTAGTATTTGAAAAAGGAGAGGTAAAAAAGATTTACTTGAATTTTTCAGACCCATGGCCAAAGGAAAGACATGCAAAGCGCAGATTAACCTCCCGTCAGTTTCTGGAGAGATATCAGCAGGTGCTGGATGCTGAAGGAGTAGTAGAATTTAAGACAGATAACAGAGAGCTCTTTGAATTTTCTTTGGAGGAAGTAAAAGAAGCAGGATGGAAGCTCTTGGCACATACCTTTGACCTTCATCATGATGAAGCAATGAATAAAGGAAATGTGATGACAGAATATGAAGAAAAATTCTCTTCTCAAGGAAATCCTATTCACAAATTGATTGCAGGACAATAGACTATATAATAGAAGAAATTTTTTGGAGAGTCTGCAATGAAAGGAAAAAGCGGAATAAAGGATGCAGTTTTTCAATGGGCATATCAAAACAGAAGGCAAAAAACAAAGACCTCGGAGGTTTTAAGGTCTATTGAAGAGGTGGAAAAGACGCTTCATTCTGTAAAAGTGAAAAGGAAATAGAAGAAGTGGAACTGTTGTTTGAAACATTATTCGGAAATATTTATACACTTTATGCTTCTCTATTGCTGAAACTATTGTAATTAAGGGCTTTTTTAAGCCCTTAATTTCTATTTTTATCCCTACTACACCATTTTTACACCATTTCATACTTAGCTACACCATTTCTCAAACTTTTCCATTTCTGAGAACAGCGTATCTTCTGTTACATGGCAATATAAATCCATTGTCATCTGTAATGTGCCATGTCCCAAAATTTTTTGCAAGGTTTTCGGGTTCATTCCACATTCGATTGCTCTTGTTGCAAAAGTATGGCGAAATGTATGTGCTGTAAAGGGAAGAAAATCTATCCCTGCTTTGTTTATGTTCTGAATAACCGAATGTATACATCGATTGATTACCCCCAGCTTTGTTGGTCGATTTTTCCTTGTAACAAAAACAAGATTTTGAAATTCTTCTTCTGCGGTTCTGCCTTTTAGAATAATTTCCTGCTTTTGTATTCTTTGACATTTCAGACTATGGATTGCTTTTGCAGTCAACGGAATGGTTCTCTTTCCGTTATTTGTTTTCGTATCGTGCATTTCAAATACATATTTTCCGTTTTTGCTGAAATAACACAAGGTATGCCTTACATGGAGAACTTTATTCTTGAAGTCGACATCTTCCCATTGTAAAGCTGACAATTCGCCCACTCGCAAGCCTGTTTCTAATGCCAAAATAAACAGATTTTCATAAAAGTTCCCTTTTGCCTGTTCCAAGAAAAGCTCTGTCTCTTTTACTGTTAAAACACGCCTTTCTTTTTTCTCCTCTTTGGAAATGACTGTATTTATCTGCTTTGCAACATTCTTTACAAGTAAATCGGCATCAACTGCCTTATTCAGCATATCTACCAGTATGGTTTTCGAATGTTTCCTTGTGTTATCCGTCTTTAGCTTATTAAATGCTTCCTGCATAACAATCAGGTTCAACGACGTTAATTTCCGCCACCCTAATTCGCCTTGAATACGCTTATAGTGGGTAATATAGAGCATTTTGGTGGAATTCCTGCAATTCTTCTTACAGGTGCTCAGCCAGATGTCAAACCATTCATCCAATGTCATATTTGTATCAACAACATTGATTGCTTTTTCATCATTATACTGTTCAGTTCTCAGCTTATGCCTTACCTCATTTAAAGTTTTCGCATAAATTGTTTGCCTTTTACCGAAACGGTTGGTAAATCGGGCTTGATATAATCCGTCTTTTCTTTGTGATATTCCGTTCCCTAATTCTTTCCCGTTAAGTGATTTCCCCATCACTGCCTCCTTTCCTAGCAAATCGGGAAAAGAACTATTAAATTCTTTTCAATTCTACCACATATCTTGCATTTTTCAAATAAGCAATCGGATTAGATGGCAAGTTTTTCCAGTTTCATTCTTGATTGTCACTACAATATTTGATTTTTTAACCAAATATCTAATTTCTCTTTATGAGCATATAAACGATTGCCTATTCGAACGGTAAAGCCATTTTTAGGATTTCTTAACAATTCTCTTGTTTTGGTTTCTCCAAGACCTAAATACTCACTTACTTCTTTTACATTCAGTAATACCTTATCCATCATTTACCTCTCCTATTTATTTTAGCGAACGAAAATAAAGTGTCTTTCCTCTCTGTGCTTATAAAATACATTGCCTATTTTTCAAAGGGGCAGTCATCTTCTGATGTCAGTGTACAAAATTCTTCCTTCCTCTTTAAATATTTTTCCACAGACTCATAGTTTGTAACCTTTCCGTCTCTATCATAAATTCTGACTTCATGTATGCGCCTTAAAAATGCCCTCCATGACTCTGGATTGTCCTCCTGTACCTCTTTATACTGTTGCTCTAATTCCCAGTTAGAAATGATATATACCGTTTCATAACAGGCAAATCTATTAGCATACCGTGCTGGAAGGTCAATAGGATATATGTCACAGTAGTTCAGCATATCGGATAATTTCAGACTGCTTCTGAATTCATCAAAAGCTAACACAGGCTGACAGCTATACCCGTCAAACGGATGCTGATAGTCATTGATGCGGTAAACATTTTCATCTCCATGTTCATCTAAAACCCCTCTGGTTTTGCCAGTTCCAGTTGCCCCACTGATATAAATCACTTTCAGATTTATTCTACGTTTTCCTTTATATTTCTCTATTAAAAGCATAGTTCTCACCTTATCCAGCTTGTCAATATCCAGAATATAATCATTATTGATTGCCAGTATTTCCGCATTGCTGTATCCAGCATCAATCATTTGGTACAGTTCTTCCATATCTGGACGTGTGCCTTTCTGGAGTGGCACAGTTCCCCATTCTTCAAAAGTTCCTTCTACTTTAGTATCCGCTTTATCTGTATTTTCCCATTTGCCACGTTTGCAGATATAATCAATATTGCTCTGTACACTTGCATGAGGTTTTTCAATATGTGCTGTCGGAAAATACTTTTGTACAGTAGAAAAACGGACACGTGATTTAAAACATACATAAATATGGGTATGTGGAGTTCCCTGCTTACCGATTTCATCTGCCATACAGAAATAACGCAGTGTGGCAAATTTCTCTATTAAAGTCTTTTTGATTTTCAAATGGTCAAAACCATGCTCCTGTGGATTGTTGATTGTCACTTGAAATGCGTGCCTTTGTATATTATTGTTCTGCACAAGATTTTCTTCTGTTTTTTCCATATTGCAACTCCTATTCTTTATAAATTAGAGATACTACAACGTCATATTCTTTTTCTGGGTAACGCTCTTCCTGCTCTGCAATTTTACTTAACAGGGCTGTTCCTTCCAGAATTTCTTGTATATTCCCTGTTTTCAGCAATTCAACCTTTTCTTTTTTAGGCTTTTTACTGGCAACAGATGTTCCCTTTTCATCCGTAGTAACAGGGTGTTCCTCCTCCCAATAACGACGTTTTCGGTTGATTTCGCGCACGGACATATCAGGTGTAATTTCTTCCCTTAACTGTTCGTTTAATTTCAACATGGAAATTAACTGGGAGGAGGAGAACTTCTCATATTCTGCTTTTAAGCCTTTGAAGCCTTCTCCGTTTTCATCCTTCATGCCAAAATTTTTTACAATGTTCAAATAATTAAACACATTTGTCTTGCTTAAACCGAACTGTTCAAAGGCAAAGTCATAGATATTCGCATAATTTTTTTCTTTATATAGCTCGTGCTCATAAATCCCAAATAAACTGACTGCAATGGATATAAATGCCTTTGTGCCTTTTTTCTGGTTCTCTTCTATAACAGAATATAATTTTTCATATAATTCTTTCTTATCGGGAAGAGCAGTTGAAATTTCTGCTCTCTGTATTTTATTTTCATCCGTAGACATAGTAACCTCCTAAATATGCTGTTCAGACGTCTGAACAATGAAATTATATTTTTTATACGGGCAGTCCATAGCTGTTCGGATTGTGCGTTGGATGCGAACAGGAAAGAAAGCCTGTAAATACTGGTGTTTCGCTTGTTATTTACTCTGCTTGTTCCAGCCGTGGTAATACTACACACGGCTGGAAGCCGCCTATACCGAACTAATTCGGCTTTCGCCTTCGGCTACCGCCTGAATTAGCTCGGCAATAGTCGGTTGCTTATCCAGATAATGACGGACTTGCTTACAAAGAACATCTTCGTTTTCAATGAAAGGAACAATAATTTCCCTGACGGAGTCCTGACAGTCAATCAGCACAAGTGCTTCTCCAGCTTTGTAGTTTGAGGAAGGATTGCTTTCTAATTCTCCATGAAATCCTAACATACGAAATTGCTCTGCCGAACATCTACCAAAACAGATTACCGTTTGAAATTGTTCACGCGTTCCCGCGCTAAAGTGTGATGCGTCAGCCCTTTGCACACAGAGCATAATTCCTATGTTTAAGCCCCTTCCTACCGCCAAGATTTCACCAACCATAGACATCAATTCTGTTTTCAGCTTCTTATCTTTTCCTTCAGCATAGGACAAAAATCCATACCATTCCTCTATATAAATGGTATGATGAATTTGGGGATGAAGTCTATTTTTTCTGATTTCCTGAAAAAGTCCATAGAAATCCTTTACCATCTGAAAGGCATCCTCCCCAGAAGCATAGGAGGGCGAACCTTCTAAGGCTTCGTATTCCTCCCCTGCTTTATAATCTGCTATGTACACCCGACTTTCCCTATTATGAAGCATCTGGTACATATACCAGTTGGCACTCAAAGATTTGCCTGAGCCAGATTTGCCTGTTAAAAGAAAATGGGAATAATTCTTTCCCAATGTAACTGTTACAGGCACTTTGACAGTAAATTCCTTCCAGATTTCTCTATCATATCCTAAAATCATGGGAATTTTCCTCCTCAGGAATTTCCTCTGTAAATAAGTCTATGTTCTCTTCTTCTAGTAAAAACTCTTTTTCTTCTTCCTGTTTGTCAAGGAATTTTTTTCCTTTTTCACTTAATGCAATGGCGAAATATAATCTTTGTTTTGTAGCTACTTTTATGTAAAGTGGAACACTTGTTTCTCGACTTCTCATATAAAATTTTTGGATAATTTTACTGGCAATTTCTTTTATGCTTTCCTCTGTAATCTGCTGATAAGCAGGGGCAAGTCCAATAGCTGAAATATCTACCCATAAAATACCTGAAGCATTAGGCTCATAATCATCTAGGGATGGAACATCATAAGGGCATCCATTTAATTTATCTATCAAATCTAGTATCTCCTGATTTGTCAATACCAGTTCAGGTCTTATTGTTTCCTGCTGAAAGCCAAATTCATTCAAAACAGCCTCACAAAGCTGAATACCCGCACATATTATTTTTTTCATTCCTTCCATACAACAGTTAAGACCGTCTGTCCAACGCTCCAACTTCATACTTCTATATAGAATGTATCCTATACAACAAAAACCCAGCCACAAAAGTGCTATAATGTGTATTATGTTTTCAATAATGTATAACATAGTTTTTCCTTTCCGCAGGGAAAACAAAGTTCCCCTGCTCTCAAAATATAATTTTTTATCAAAGAGACATACCTTCGGCTTATTGCTATGCTTCCACCAAAGTGATTTTGTCTGCTTTAATACTATCTTTAATTTCATGGTCTCTCTCAGAATAGAAAGGCTTGATAACAGCATTTTCAAATTCCACAAAAACCTTTTCCCCTTTTTCCTGAAACTCTACCAACTTGCATGGCTCAATCAGGGGTGTTGTTCCCGAAACAAAGACCTCAATTTGTTCAAAAGTGTCTATGTTAGTTACCAGATACTTATATCCTTGAACTTCACCTGTTTTTGTTCCATTTTCATATTTGAATACTGTCTTTACATCATTCAAGTAATATGTGGGTTCAAGAATGTACCTCTCCAAAGGCTGATAATGTTTTGTTACCAATGATAATGGCATATAATTACTCCTTTTCTTTGAGTAGGAAATATGGTAAACTTTCCTTGCGAGTGGAAGCTGTACCATATTAGGTTAACGGTTTCATTTTGGGAAGTCCCCGTCTTATAGGGGCTTCCTTATCTATAACAGTAGGGGAACGTATTCTCTGTTGCTTCACCATTTCTATAACACCTCCTTGCTTTTGATAAAACTATTATATATCCATTGGTTCGAAAAAAACATTCCGACGCTATTACATCCTGCTACTCAATTATTACATTCATATTTACTGCATACCGATTGGATTTCACGAATAAAATTTTCTAAATTCTGTGGTTCTTTGCCTAATAGAATATAATCTGTTGATACATTAAAAAAGCGAACATAATCCAATAGTCTATCTATATTCAGTAATTGCTTTCCCTTTTCATAGTGACTGATACTTTCCCTCTTACATCTAAACTCTTCCGATAATTTACTTTGAGTTATGCCTTTTTCTTCCCTTAATCTCCTTAGGCGTTTTCCGATTTCTTCTAAATTTAATTGCACTTCCATATTTGGTATTTTTTATACCAGCGCCAGTAATCTCTCCTTTTTCTTATTTAAGTAAACGTTTATCTTATGAAATTAAAATATCATAAAAGAATTTCGTATGTTTTTTTGTGCACCAGAATTTTAGACTTTAACTCAAGGCTAATTTATAGTAAAATATAGTAAATAGGGCGAAATCCTATATATATTTTTTAAAAATGGGCGAAATTATATAGTGATTTAGTTTTTGAAAAAAGGACTAAGGAAGGACGGATATAAATGATTACTAAAATAATAAAAATACCACCAGAAAGAAATAAAAAACTCTCTCAATTTTCCCAAATCATAGGAATAAGTAAAAAAGATATAATATGTGTTTTAATTCTTGAATGTTTTGACTACTATGGTATTGAAATAAAAAATGACAGTCCTACACTTTCCGATGAACTATGGGAGTCAGAAAAAATTCAAAAGTTTATCAGGGATTACGAGCAGTATGAAGACCGTACAGAAGAAAACAAGAAGATACAGTGTAGAAACTGCAAAAAAGAAGAAAAGAAGACGGCACAATGTAAAGAGTGTAAACAAGAAAAGAAAGCTTCTATGGAGAGTATACAATTTTCTTTACCTAAAAATTTTTCTGAACAATTAAAAGAGCTCGTAAAATGTATTGCTGATAATAGCGGAGCTCGTCCAACGCAAAATATGTTGTACAATTATATCATTCATACAGCATTGAAGATTATGTTTAAATGTCCTGACAGAGGACAAGAACGAATATCTTATACACAGTATAAAAACAGGAAAAATATAACTCGGAGATGGGCATTTAGAATAGATATTCCAGATGTAATTAGTGAAACATTTGAACATTTTAGTGAGACAACGGGAGTATCTAAAGGAAATCTCATGCGGTATGTCTTGTTTAAATATTTAAGAGATAACAATTTTTTAGGAAACTATAAGAAAGAGTTTGAAGATATTAGCGTAGATTAACAGAGAGCGGGCTTTAAAGACCGCTCTTTACTTAAATAGTACATTCATTTATTTACTTCTTTTTTGTTCGTTCTTTCTAATAAATAATCCGTTGAACAGTCATACAAATCAGCAAGTGAAATTAAAATTTGCGTTGGAATATCACGAGTCCCTAATTCATAATGAGATAGTGTTCTTTGACTAATGTTTAATTTTTTTGCCAAATCTTTTTGTTTCATATCAAGGTCTTCTCTCATATTTCTTATTCGTTCTAAATACATAATTTTCTCCTTTTATGAAGAACTATACAATAGAACAAAATGGGCTATTGTATTTCGGAACAAATTGGGCTAGAATTAAAATGGTTTATTATAAACAAATTTATTTTAATATGGAGGTCTTATTAGTATGAAAAAGAGAGCAAAACAGTTGGCAATGTTAGGATTAACTGTAACAATGATGTGTGGTACACAGATGACAGCATTTGCATCAGGTTTAGGAGAAGAAGCACCAGTTGCTATTGAAACCGAGGCAAAAGCAACAGCTAATGAAGAAACAGAAGAGGCAAAAGTTGAGGCTAAGGAAGAAAAAGCCGATGCTAAAGAAGAAGTAAAAACAGAGGTTAAAGAAGAGGTAGTAACAGGCACAGAAGTAGCTGAAACACCAGTAGTTGAGGAAACTGAGGTTAAAGAAACCGTAGCAGGTACTGAGGAACTTGTTGGCTTGGGGGTATCCGTTGAGGCAGAAGCCGAAACTGAAGCACCAGCCGAGAAAGAAGATGCAGTTGAAGATGCAGTTCCAACCCCAGCACCACAGGCAGACGTAGAGGCAACCACTGATACAAACACAGAAGCCGAAGAGCAGGCAGATGCAGAGGTAACAGGTTCGATTACTGGAGTTACGTTTGGAGGTGCTGTTGATGGTGTTATTACATTAACAGATAAAGATTTTATTACAGAAGATTTTGGTTCATACGCTAATATTCCAATTACAGTTTCAACATCATCTTCAGAAGGAACTTTTGGTATTGAGTCAACAAATAGTGGGTTTGGCTTAATCAATCCGCAGGATTTTGACGGTGATGGAGTATTTACTGGTGAGGCTACAGTAATTAAGGAAGACCTTATCGAAGCAGGAGGTACAAAAACATTTACTGGTACGCTTGAGATGTCATCATATAAAGATGGGAGATTTGATAAAGTAGTAGACACAGCAGACTTTTCAGTCACAGTAAAATACGTTGCAGATGGCACTGTAACACCAGAACCAGAGAAACCACAGCCAGAACCAGAGAAACCACAGCCAGAACCAGAGAAACCAAATCCAGATGGAGGTAATGGTGGTACAGAGACACCAGACCCAGAGAAAGATGGCTGGATTAAGACAGACGAAGGTTGGAAATATTACGAAAATGGACAGAAAGTAACTGGTTGGAAAGCTGTTTCAGAAAAATGGTATTACTTTAATGAAAACGGAATTATGGAAACAGGCTGGGCATCTGTAAGTGGTCATTGGTATTATCTGAATGCTGATGGAAGCATGGCAACAGGTTGGGTATCTGTAGGAGGTCATTGGTACTATCTAAATACTGATGGAACTATGGCAACAGGTTGGGCATCTGTAGGTGGTCATTGGTATTATCTAAATACTGATGGAAGCATGGCAACAGGTTGGGCATCTGTAGGAGGTCATTGGTACTATCTGAATGAAGACGGAACTATGGCAAGTAATCAGTGGATTGATGGATGGTATGTAGATGCGTCAGGAAAGATGCTATAGAATGTAAAAAATAGAATATAAAAAAGAAGCAAAAAAGCAGACAGTCATAAAAAATTGTTTGCTTTTTTGCTTTATTATATGGATTTTTTCCATGAGCATATAACGCTTACGCTTGCCCGAACATCCCACCGCCCTGTTAGGTACACCGATGCTTCGGGCATCCTTTGGAACGCTGTTTTTGTGAATAGGCAAACAAGAAAAAAATTATACAAAGCCTATCTATTGAAAATGTCTCTTCCTTGATTATTTCTCATTGAAAAAGAGATTATCATGTTTCTTATTGATTTGATAATCTCTTGCTTTTTTATTTTTTTATTTAATAATTCTTTCCGATTTACTACACCATTTAGTACACCATTTTCATATCAAACCACACCACTTTATGATACAATACACCACTTTACCGTTTTTCAAAATCTTGCAGAACACCAGTAAATACAAGGCTTTGAGAAGTTACATCAATTTATGAAAGAGCATTGTCAGAAATTCACATATTTTCCGTTATTTCAATCGAGAAACTCCCCTAAAAATGTACGAAAAACCGATCTCATAAAAATCCATATACAAACAGGGCCGCCACTAAGTGACAACCCTGTATTTTTCCGTACTGTTTACGGATGAAGCTTATTTTCTTTTGTTCCTTTTGAAAATTGTCAGAGCCGTTCCGCCTGCAGTCACGCCTGCAAGAACTACAAGTCCGATCAGCAGCGTTACGTTAAAATTATCTCCTGTCTGAACCGCTCCGCCTTTGTCCGGTTTCTCTGTATTCGGTTTCTTATCCGGATCTACCGGCTTCTTATCCTCTGACGGATCTGCTTTCACCGATACGGCTACGTCTGCCGACTGTCCGCCGTATGTTACTGTTACTTTCTTCGTATCCGCTGTCAGTTTTGTATTAAGACTCGGATTAAAGGAGAAATCTTTTGCCGTCTCCGGTCCGTATGCAACAACTTTTGTTGTTCCGTCTGACATCGTTACTGTAAGCACAAGTCCTTTCGGATCGAATTTCTCCCCTTCTTTGTACTCTGTCTTAGCAGGATTTGCTTTAATTTCAACTTTGTCTACCGTTGGCGTCTCCGGCTCTACCGGCGTGTCAGCTTTCACTTCAATACCGATTTCTACCGTCTTGCCCGCATATGTTACATCAACTTTGCTCACACCTTCTGTAAGCGCTGTATCAAGTGACGGATTAAATGCGAAGTCTGCCTTTGTTGCATCACTGTAAGCTACTTCTTTGTCCTCGCCTTTGTTATATTTCACTGTAAGCACAAGTCCTGCCGGGTCGAATTTCTCCCCTTCTTTGTACTCTGTCTTAGCAGGATTTGCTTTAATTTCAA
>ENA-OWPD01000521-OWPD01000521.1-human-gut-metagenome-genome-assembly--contig:-NODE-521-length-43956-cov-7.345550_pt1 | contig 43956 bp, 46 predicted proteins | sample MGYA00248262_ERZ651842 | MGnify/ENA primary metagenome ERZ651842 (study PRJEB26924, sample SAMEA4378253) | human gut metagenome | biome: human gut; feature: human-associated habitat; material: faeces... | reverse complement strand
CTTCATGGTAAACTCGTCATGTTCAAAGGTTAGGTACTGCTCGGCAGCTCCATAGTCGGCATTTTTAGAGCTGATATGTTTGAATGTTGCCAACGGCTTCACCTACTTTCTGCAAGACTTCAAACTTCAAGGCGGCAAGCTCCGCTGTGGCGGCTCGTACCTCTTGGGAGAGGGCGTTATAGGGTGCGCCGTACTCGTTCAGACAGCGGGCAATCTGGTTTAAGTTGCCGCCGATTTTCCCGTATTCGGCTGTGAGTTTCCCAACGGCAGAGAGTAACTCATCATTGACCGGGGAAACAGTAATGACCGGGCGTATGCTTGACTTAATGAGGGCTTGTCGGATAAATTCGGCTTGGCTCATTTTGCAGAGGGTGACACGCTCGGAAAACTCGGCGTATTCTTCCTCGGTCAAGCGTGTCTTGATTACCCGGCTTCGGTGGGGCGTGTTGTATCTTTTCATGGCTGTGAACCTCCTTTCGTGGGTGGATTTTTTCAAGCGGCGCAAGCCGCAAAAGGCGGGCTTGGGGTGGCAACCCCAACAAGATTCCCATAGGACAAAATGAGCCGGTAGGCGAAATTTGGTACTGTGGTAGAATCTTGCTCTAAGAAAACGGCGAAACTCCCCCTTTACTCCTTACTACGCAGAGAAATGCAAATATGGCAAAGTTTTGAAAAACTTTTTGATAAAACTTTTCGACAAAGCTGGAAAATCAGCGCGGTTTTTGGTGCAAAAAAACAGGAAACCTTTTCTGATTTCCTGTCATGGTATGCCGCTGTAACGGGCGGCGGTTATTCTGTTGTCATTCCCCGGAAGCAAACTTGTAGCCCATACCTAAAACGGTTTTTATGTAAATGGGCTTGCGGCTGTCCGACTCTATTTTTTTCCGCAGGTTGTAAATCACATTTGCAACGCTTGACTGGCAGCTTTCACTTTCCATGTTCCAAACGGCTTCAAATATTTGTGTCCGTGTGAGGACAATGCCGGGGTTGGAAGCAAGATATACAAGGGTACTGTATTCAAGGCGGGTAAGGCTTACTTCCTCCCCGTCTTGAAATACCTGGCGTTGGTTCTGCTTTATTTCCAGTCCCGGAAAAGATAACACGGAAGCGGTTGTGATCTGCATGGGTTCAATCTGTATATAATCAGATATTGCCGATATGATTTTGTCAATCGCTGTTTCCTCTTGTTCGTTAAGTGTCAGCAGTAGTAATTTCCCCATGTTCATTACCTCTTTTATCCGTTGAATTTAAACTATATTTTTCTGTCGTGTTTTTGACAGTAAGCAACAAATATATATGATAGAGAGCGTAATGTCAATTTAATGCCATTAAAAGAGAAAGATGGTCTGTCTAATTATTATCATTTTGTTCATATGCACTTACGCTGCGTTTGGCATTTAGGCAATTCAATATATTGTAAATTTATCTATATCAGCGGGCTAACCTCATTTTCACAAAATAAGCTAAGTTTGTGAAGCGCTCTTGTGCAGGCAACATATAAGAGGTTTTTATCATCTTCATCATGGTAGTTTTGGCTATCTGCATCACAAATTAAGACAGTATCAAATTCTAATCCCTTTGACATATATACTGGTAAGATAAACACGCCTTGTAAATCTGATACGCTCCCATTTTTAATTAATTGAATATCAAGTTTGTGTTTAATTTTATTAAATAGATAGGTTGAATTTTTTTCGGTTTTACAAATTAAGCATATCGACTGAAACCCTTTCTCTTGGCATAATTTTATTTCCTTAACAATTTCATCAATGAAGATTTCGGAATTATCAGCAATATATACTTTTGGGCTATCGCCATTCCGATTAAAACTTTTTATCTGTGAACTTTGTTCAATGAACTTTAAACTAAAATTTAAAATTTCATTCGTACAACGGAAACTTTTATCCAACATAATAAGAGAAGATTTTTTCTTGTTCAATATTTTTTGAATTTGTTCGTAGAAAGAAATATCTTCTTTTTTGGCAAGAGTCTGTTTCATATCTCCTAAAATAGTAAATTTGGCATTAGAAAAAAGAAAATTAAATATTTCATATTGGAGAGGGTAGTAGTCCTGTGCTTCATCAATGACTACCTGCTTAATATTTTTATATTTATTTGTTCCGTATATTTTTAAATACAAATAAGCGATTGCTATTGCGTCATCATAATACAAGCTGTCTGCTTCCAAATTTTCCTTAGTATATTTCCAAATATTTTTTATGTTTTGTGACGGATTGCTATTTTGCAGCAGGCTATAAAAATAGGCTTCATTGCTAAATAATATTTTATATAATTCAACAATGTCAATTTTTATAAATTTCTGTATTTCCTGCTTGATTAGATTTTTTTCTTCTTTATGCCCCCGCCCTTTTCCTGTTCCAAATATTTGTTCTAAAATATAATCTTCTAATTGTTCTAATTTTATGCCTAATGGTGTTTCTGGTCTTCCTAATATCTTGTCTTTTAGAATTTGCCCGCTTACAACGCATTTTCCCTCATAATAAACATCTTCAAATTCTATCCACTGGCGGGGTATATCAATGAGAAATTGGTCTAAAATTTCCCTAAAAAAACTTGACGTTTTAAATTCTATACTATTTCTTGAAATTTCCTTGTATTTTGAATTGACAATCAAGTTTTCTAAAAAATCATTTCTTGACTGAATTTTCCTGCCATTTAATAACTCACTAAGTATATCTTCAAACACGGAAGAAATAACATTATCTTCTCCCAATTCGGGCAATACATTTGAAATATATTGCTCAAATATAGAATTTGGGGAAATAATCATAATGTTATTTGCGGACAGCTTTGTTTGTAAACCTTGATACATAAGATAAGCAGCCCGGTGGAGAGCAATAGAGGTTTTTCCACTTCCCGCTACACCCTGTACCATTAGCAGGTCATTTTCCATATCTCTAATAACCACGTCCTGTTCATGCTGAATTGTTTCAACAATAGCTTTCATTTTAGCAGTAGTGTTTTGTGACAGTAATTGCCTTAAAAATTCATCAACAATCTGAACATCTGAATCAAAAAAATATTCCAGTGTTCCGTTTTTTATTTCATATTGGCGTTTCAAATTGAGTTCGCCTGTTACTCGTCCACATGGAGCGTCATAAAACGCTTCGCCTGTCATAAAACGATAGAAAACACTGGCAATCGGCGATCTCCAATCATAAACATACATCTCTTGATAGCTGTTTTTTCGTAGAGAAGAACGTCCAATGTATATTTTTTCAAATTCGTCCTCATCATCAAATTTAAAATCAATTCGGGCAAAATAGGGCGATTTTATCATCTTTTCTAACAGAAGTATTTTATGTTCTTCTTCTTCATAATCTATAATTTTGTCTGTAACAGGATTGATATATTGGCTTAATTCAACAAGTGCCTCGAAACCGTCTGATGTGTACAGTGATGTAATGCCGTGTTCTGTATTTTCACGCACATCTTTTTTGGCTTCGATAATTTCTGATTTTTTTTTGTCTGCCGCTTCTTTTGCCTGCTTTAATTGTTCCTCGGCTAAAGAGATTGTTTGTGCTAATCTTTTTTCTTCAAACGCTTTTTCTGTCTGATTATTCCCCATAATGATTATGACCTCCTTGAAAAATGAAAGAAAGTTTTACTGAAACATTGCTAGGCTAGTTTAGCATGTGTCAGCTTATATAAACAGTCTTGTATTCATAAAATTTGTATAGTATTATTACAGTGGGAGGAATTATGTTAGATATTTGATTTCTGCAAGCATATCAATTCTAATACGGGTAATTTAAACAATAAACAAATTGGGACAAAGAGTTATACCATTATGTCCCAATTTGTTATTACTCCATATCTTCAGCAGACAGAAACACAAGCCCGGCAAATTCTTCCTCAATCAGTTTCTTCAACTTTTCCGCTGTGCTCTATGCAGGTTCCCTTATCTCCATTCCAACCTATAATCTCTTTCTGTAAAAGCAAATCTTGTTCTGTGAAAAAATGATTTGGATTCCGTAGTAGTCGGCATTGTGCGTAATGTGTATAACTGGCTGTATCATGGAATTGTGGGTAACTCTGTTTGCAGGACGTGGGAAAGCTGCACTTTAGCTTTTCCATGTGCTGTGAATAGAGTTATCCATGATTCCATAGCCTGTTATGCACATTTCCACAATGTTTGTCTTTTGGTCGTTGGTTCGGAAAAGAAAAGCCCTGTATGTTATTATATACAGAGCCATTCTAATCTTTTTTTATCCACTACATAGAGCGTTTCCTTTCTGCAAAATTCATTTTACAGAGTGATACCCGCCTTTTTTGCAAAGTAGTCTTTTCTCCCGGTAAGCTCTGACTGTTTTTCCTTTGGAAGATTGTTGAATAAATCATCATAAAGAACATCAGCTAACTGCATTTCTCTCGCAAGCAAAAATACATTTAGACTAAGCCATTCCTCCCAAAGCCCCTCAAATAAGCTGTTACTGTCTGTATAGGTGTCAAGCTCCTCAAAGCCATGTGACGCTGTATAGCATTGCAGTTTAACAAAGCCATACCTACCAACATCAACCAACAAAATATCTTCGTCCTCTATTTCGTACAGTTCCTCAAACACATCAATCACTTTGCGACACTTTTCCCGTTCTTCCTCTGTGATATATACTGTTTTTTCCATGCTCAATTACCTCTATCCTTTCAAATTGTGGAATACTGTTTTCAGTTTTCTTCTACTTCTGAACCACATATTTGAAATGCCATATATGCCATTTTATACGGAATAGAGGTTGGCTGTCTGCATTTATCAGTGTGTTACTTTATGGCACATGAGCATTGGCTCCCGGATTGTCATTGCCGTAACCTTCCAGAAGGTTGATGACGCCCCATGCTCCAAGGCCCGCTCCCAGGGCAATTACCAGAATCTTCAAAGTGTCAATCGCGCTCGCAAAAAATGCCATATAGTTCCTCCTTATTTTTGAAATGATTTTGTGAAGCGGCCGCAGACGGCCGGAAACGAAAAAAGCCGCCGCACTGTTTTGGAAAATCTGCTTCAAACAGCACGGCGGCATGGGGCAGGGTAAAACCTGCATGGTATTCAGTTTTCAGGGAGAATCGCGGATCCTCAAAAAAGACCTCCTTTCCGGGTGACAAAACAAAAGCCTGCCAGAGCGTAATGCTTTGACAGGCAGGAACAACGTTATGTGGTCTGCGGTTCCAGATCTTCGGCTGTGACCTCATAATTGCGGTACAGCTCTCCGGGACGCATCGGCATCCGGGTGGATAAGAATTTCTCAATATCAAAAGCGTTCTTCTCATTGTAATCGGAGAGCAGCTTATAGTTCGGGTGTTTCGTTATATCATACTTCCGGGAAAGGAAGGGGCGCACACCCCTGATCTGCAGTAAGCATTTCCCGCCGTCCATGACCGCCAGCTCGTCCACGGACATCAGATCCTTGCCTAACTTCTGGAAGTTCTGCCCGTGGGATTCCTGGTTGCCTTTGGTGACGCTGGTGTTATACAGGTCGATGGTCTCTTTTCCTAAAAGGGAGTTCCAGCTTTTTAAGGTGGTTTCCTCCTTGCCTCCCAGGAACAGGGAAGCGTCACAATTCCCTATGATGGTGTCCATGTTGTCCTTATAAAGCGCCTTTAGCTGGCTCTGGGCCTGCAGCACCAGGCACGCGGAAATCTCACGGCTTCGGATAGTAGCCATCAGCCGCTCCAGGTTGGGGATCTGGCCGATATTGGCCGCCTCGTCAATGAGGCACCGCACATGAACCGGGAGCCGCCCGCCATACACATCATCCGCCCGCTCGCACAGACGGTTGAACAGGATGGAATAGATCAGGCTGATAAGGAAGGCAAAGGTGCCGTCCGTGTCGCTCATAATGAGGAACAGGGCGGTCCGTTCATCCCCCAGCATATCCAGGTCCAGCTCGTCATACATGGTGATCTCCCGGACCTCCCGGATGTCAAATGGCGCCAGCCTGGAAGCACAGCTAATCAATATGGATTTTGCTGTCTTGCCCGCCGCCAGCTTGTATTTTTTATACTGCCGCAGGGCGAAGTGGTCCGGGTCTTTCTGCTCCAGGGCGTCAAAGAGAAGGTCAACAGCGTTTTTGAAACTCTCGTCATCCTCCCGCACCTCCATAGCGTTCAGCATTTCTACCAGCGTGGCAAAATTCTGTTCGTTGGTCGGGGCCTCGTAGTAGATATAGCCGATCAGCGCCGTGTAGAGCAGGGTTTCCGCCTTGACCCAGAAATCATCCCCGGCTTTTCCCTCGCCTTTGGTGTTGGCGATTAAGGTGGTAACAATCTTCAAAATATCCTTTTCCGAATGGATATACGCAAAGGGGTTAAAGTGCATACTTTTCTGGAAGTTAATGGTATTGAATACCCGGATTTTATAAGGCTCATACACGATCTTGCCCTTTGCGTTCCGCACCGGTTTCCCGTCTTTATCCAGCTTTGGTGTGCCTCTTTGCAGCATTTTCCCGCACTCGACCAAGACGGTGCCTTTCGGGTCGGTGACAACATAGCTTGAGTGCATCTGCATTAAGTTGGGCTTGATAAAAAATCTTGTCTTACCGGAACCTGAACCTCCGACTACCAGCACGTTTTTATTCCTGGCATGGGCCGGGTTTTTCGGCCTGCCGTTTAACATTAAGCCCTCGCTCTGGGTGAGGATAACATTGTTTTCCGGCTTTGGATCCATGAACGGTGCTATGTCCGTTTTATTTCCCCAGCGTGCGGAACCGTACTCTACATTTTTGCGGTATTTTTTCGCATCCTTTCCTTTGAGATAGACCGCCAGACGGACAGCGGCAGCGCCGCATAATCCCCCCAGCCAGTCCAGTGCGGCGCCCGGCCACATGCTCTGAAAGGCAAGCGCGAATCCTTCCGACAGCCCCAATAATTTCTGTGAAGCGTCCGCCCCTGGGGCAAGGCGCACCGCCTCGCCCAGCTTAGCGAATACCAGAAGGAACAAAAGATAGGGCAGATGTAAGATCACCTGTTTTTTCAGGGCATCTTTGTCTATCTTCATCGTTCCGGCCCTCCGTGCTCCTTGTTTTTCACCCGGTCGCGGCCAAGGGCCTGTGCCAGCTCTTTGAATTTATGAAGCTGGGTAAGCAGCGACGGCCTGGTGCTGCGGGTGAGGTCTTTCTGTGTATATTCCTTGAAAGCCGCCGTCAGCGCATCCGCCTGGTTCGCCTTGAAATAGACCGTCCACTTCGGCGGATTAGTCCCCAGCTCTTTTTCTATGTGGTAGCGGACTTGGTGTTTCCTGGCGTACCGTTCAAACGAGCGGATCCTGCCGGACACTTCAATGGTGTTGGCACCGGGGTCTTTATAGGTCAGCCGCTTCATGCTGTTACGCCCGACCTTCGGGGTGGTGCGTTCCTGCTCCATCTTTTGAAGCACGGCGGCAACCGCCGCACGCAGAAGCCGCCCGGACAGCTTTGCCGCCTGTATGGAGACCGATACGGTCCGCTGTTCCAGATCTTCCTGCATTGGCATCCTCCTTCCTGATAGAATCTGTATTTATAATAGGAAATAACGGTTTATCTGGCATCCCCGATCACCTGCTGGCGGGGCGCATGTTCAAAGGCTTTTACCGCCTGGTCCACCTGGATCTTTGCGTGTTTCAGAAGCGTCTTGATGATGGTCGCCGGCTGGTTATGTTCCTCCAGGTGATTTACCATATCCTCACAGCCGTCCGGGAGGTAATCCGCCATTGCTTTGCAGGCATCCTCCAGGCTCCCGATAAAACCCCAGCAGCTATCCGACAGCTCGCCGTTTTTGTAAAGCTCAAAGCCGTAACATTCGCCCCGGAGGTAGGAGTCATAAACGGCCACCTCGCTTTTCATCAGATCCTCCGCTTTTTTTCGGACAGCCCCGGTCATTTTTTCAGTGTCAAACTCTTTTAGGGCGTCCTCTTTGGAAACATAGATCCAGCCGACCTGCCCGCTGTCCCAGGGATCGTGGAAGCTCTCGGTCTGCATGGCAAGCCCGCTATGATCCATAAGATAGAGGGGCATCATAATGTATTTTTCAGAGATTACATTCAGCATGGCGTCGTCCACCGCCCGTTCTTCCGTCTTTGGCCCGTGCCGGAACCGGCTGCTCACAATGTTTACCATCCGTTCATACCGGTCCATGCCGGGCTCGTCATGGCCAACGGTATTCAGGTACATCTCCCGCAGGAAATCATCTTTATCCATGTAATTGTGGCTGTCACCCAGGGCATAGCGGGAGTGGAAGCATACCATCGTCCCGAAATGTTCGTCTACCTCACGGGGCGAAATCAGAATGTCGTCCGGCTGCACCATAAGCACATAGGAATCCTGTACTGCCATCAGCATAAATATCAGCTCCTTTCCGGTTCCTTTGGCTTTTTATCCGGTGCTTTGGCCGCCGTCTGTGCCGCCTGTTTCTTTGCGCTGTCAAGCTGCTCCCTTACCGAAAGGTCTTTTTTTGCCTCCGGCGCTCCCGTAACGATAAAATCCGGCAGTTCCTTAAAACCGATACTGTCCACGTACCAGGCGGTATCGGATCCATTTTCATGGAGGACTACCACATCGGAAACGGAAAGGGAGTGCCCCTTAAAATCTTCCGGGTGGTCGATGTTGAAACGTCTGTAAATATCTTCCAATGTTTCACCGGGCAAAAGTTCCGTTGCATAAACCATCTGGTAATTGTCCCTGTCTACCGGGAACCCTTTCTTTTCCAGCCAGTCAAGAGACATAAACTGCAGCCCGTCCGTGCTGTCCGATAAGTCAAGCTGGTAAATAGAGCAGGTGCGGATTTCATATTCCTTTTCATAAGAGGCAATGCGCGCCAGCAGTGCTCCGGCCTCATTGTCCAGATGTTCCTCCTGAATGACGGCTGCCAGCCTCATGCGTATCTTTCCGGTCTGCCCGGAAAGAAGTTCCTCCGCCATGCGTTCTTTTTCTTCGTGGGAATCCGGGTACAGATCCGCATAATCGCCGCTGTACTGCCGGAAGAATACATCCAGGTCGAAGGCCAGATCCGTGGAATCTTCCAGCCGTATTTCTTCCTGCAGCGCCTCCTGTGCCGCCATCTGCGCCCGCTGTGCCTCCTGTTCTTCAAGGGAAGGAACCGGCTGCTTGACCGCCAGGATTTTTCCGGCAATGCGGATAAACTGCTCCGGGTGTTCAAACTGCTGCCGGTATTTCTCCATGAGGTCCGCGGGAAGGGTTGCAAAATTTTCCTCCCCCAGGCCAACGATCAGGAAGTTCCCGGCAACAATATCATAGATGTTCCCATCTTCATCATAGAGCGCCCGGTTTAAGGGCAGCCCCATGAGTTTTCCTTCATCGTTGCAGATCAGCGCAACCGGATCCTCATAGGGATAAACCGGTTGAATAATCCCGCCGACTGCCGCCTGCAAGGAGTTCAGCCCGCCTTCAATCTCTGCCTCGTAGGGTGTTTTCCCCGGCTCAACCATCAGCACCTTCATAACTGTATATCCTCCTTCTTTTTATTTGCCGCCTTCGGTTCCGCACCGGCTTTTTCCTGCAATTTCGCCGCAGACAGCTTTCCCAGCACAGAAGGCTTTTCTTCCTTTTCAGGCGTAGAAATACCACCATCCGAAACTTCGGCGGCGGTGTGTTCTGATTTGACAGGTTCCTGCCCCTCAACCGTATAGCCCGGCAGGAGGGCGCCATATACGGTAAAATGGCGTTCATATTCCTTCGGGACTGGCGGCGAAACCTCCGTAAACAAATGGGAATAGGATTTCTTGCGCCCCTCCAGGTATTTCATAGCAGCAGCCTTGTCCGTATAGCGCTTCTGGTTCTGCCCGGCGATCTTCTTGCCATAACCATCTTTCGGGGAATTTATATACAGATCCCAGGTCACATACCAGGCAACCGGCACACTCTGTTTTGTTTCCCGGTCATACTTGGTATCTTCCCGGACACTGCAGGTCATCTTATAGACCCGGTTGCTGATCTCCTGGGCGCTCCGCCAGTTGTCTGTGTCCTTCCACTGGTTACCCGTATGTTCCACCTCCGGGGTCCGCAGGTAGGAAATCGCCCGGTCAATCATCTGCGTGGCGGCAGCCTGCTGTTCCCATTGTTTCGCTGCGGCTACCACAATGTCATAGGCTTTCTGCTCACCGTCGATACTTCCCTGGCGCATAGCCGCAAGGCTTTCTGTTCCCATTGCAATCAGGGCAGAAATATCAACATCTTCACAGGAAACGCTGTGCTCGACCTTCAACTCATATCCCGGCTCTAAATGGTCGCCGTACCGGTAAGCACGGTAATCTTTATTTTCTTCCAACTTTCCACCTCCTAAATCTCCGGCGCATGGCTCTTTTTCGGGATCTGCTGTGCCGGGGCTGTTTTTTCTGCCGGTTTCTTTGCTGCAAGCTGCTCCATCACCGAAGGACGGCCGCCGCCAAATATGGAGAGCTGGCCGTCCGGCGCCTCCTTTATCCCTGAGGCCGGAAGGGGCAGCGTTACATCTGCATGGGTCAGTATCTGCTCCCGTTTCAAATCTGCCACGATCTCGTCAAACACTGCATTGATGGCTTTTCGTTCCTCGCCCTCCGGGAAGGCTTTTATGACCTCCATTTCCCCGTTTTTCCCAGCAGCCAGCGTAAGGGCGCAGTCGGCATGGCCCGCAAGGTAATCCGAAGCATAGGGCAGCCGGTCCTTCACATAACAGGCAAATGCCCTGGCCGTCATTTCCGTATTGCTTTCCCAATAGCCGCCGTCTTTCTCACATTCCTTTCCCATGCGTAGGGAGTTCCGGTAAAAGTCCGTTTCCACCCGCCCAATCTGGGGTGCCTCCTGCGACTGCATCCCGGACAGCATGTGCTCGAATATTTCCAGGCGTTCCCGCTCGCTTTTGGGGATCACCCGGCCGGTGACGGATTTCTTGAAGGAGCTGATCTTTTCCACGGATCCGTCCTCACCGGAAAGGAACGCTTCTTTCAGGGATGCATAGGCCTCCATCTGCTGCTCATTCCCATACCGTTTCAGGGAGCCGAGCACTGCGGAATCCAGCCAGCCGGCCGCATTCTTCCGGGTGCGTTCTGTCTGCGCTTCGGTCCGCTTTGCCGCCTGCTCCGGCGTCTCCGGCTTATACTTCATGGTATCAATCAGCTTTTGGAATGGGGCATAGAGGCGGGGCTGCTCCGATAGCATCCCTTTCGCGCCCATCTTTGTGCCCAGGTAGTCGTCAAGCCCGTGCCACCATTCATGTGCCAGGGAACCTGCCCCGTGCATTTTGGTAAGATTGATTACTTTACGGAGAGGTTCATAATGGGCCGCCGCGTTGCCGCTGCCCCTGGCGCCGAAAGCGATAGCAAGTGTTCCCTGATAAGCAATATCCTGATCGCTGACCTTTAGGACAGATGCCAAATCTTTGAGTGCCTCAAATCCCATGTTAAGGGACGTCTGCCGGTCGTTCTGGTTCATCCAGTTGCCGAACTCGCCACCCCGGAACCCGAAGGTATCAAGATAATGCTGCCCGGTAATCTCTGCGCCGCTGCGGTAATCCGGCCCGGTGCGCTTTACATGCGCAAGCTGGGGCGGCACAAACCGGGTCTTTCCGCTTTTGGTTTGGCCCTTTGCCAGCTCCTGCACCCATTTCAGGGCAGCCTCCCTTGTTTCAAAGTTGGCCTGCAAAATGGCATAGCCCTTTGTCACATAGTAAGTACCCGGTTTCCAGTCATTATTTTTGGAATAGGTATTCTTTCCGTCGTTGAAATGGATTGCATATCCTTTCGGCACCTTCTGGCCTTTGGAAACGCCAAACTGTTCCTTCTGCGCTTTCTGTGTGAAGTTCCGTTCAAAATAGGAAGCGGAGTAGGCCATCAGGTTTTTGGACAGCTTATTGGTGATCACCGGGTTGTCCTGTCCTTTCTTCGTTGCCCGGTAGTGGGCGCCGCCGCCCCAGCCCTGCACCTGTTCCAGATACCCGTTTTCTACAAAGAAGCGGTCATAGGCCCTCATGGCGTCCTCCATGGTGCGGATCCCTGAAACCACCTCCTGTAACTCCCGGACGGTCTGGATATATTCTTTCTGTCTGGCAAGCCGTTTTTCCGGCGTGTCGTCCGTGCGGTAATACTGCGGGGAAGCGTTCAGGCTGTCCCTTGCCTTTTTGATGAAATACACCACCCCAAGGGGAACCCCTTCATCAAGCATGGCTTGGTAATCCGGCTTTTTCCAAATGTTATCCTTTTTTACAAATTTCTCGGCCTCGCGGTCGTTCATGGCGTCAAGATCGTCCACATACAGGCCCCGGTCCTTCCATAAATCTTTTTTTGCACCGCCGATCTTTTCGCCAAAATCTTCATGTACTCCTGCCAATCATCATCACCTCCAGTCAATGTAATATCTTTACCGCTCCGGGGCAGGGCGCCGTTCTTCGTTTTTGTGAAGCTGCGGCCGGTTTCCCATGAGCCGGTCTGTCTCCCTGCGGACCAGCTTATCCAAAGCGCCCAGGTCCTCCGGTGCAATGGCAAATTCCCGGTAATTTTCATACCAGAGGCCCGTAGTGACCGCCGCAATGGGAGCCAGCTTTTCCGGCCCGGAAGGCAGGAGGCGGTAGACCGGAGCCTCTCCGTCAAGAAGCATCTGCCGGGCGGTGCCCAGCGGTATGCGGTACTTATCCATGTCCGGGTTCTGGGCATCCTCCATATATCCCATGTTCAGCCGTTCCTCCAGATCCTGGGGCATATAGGAAAAAGCCTGGTCTTTCCACTGGCTGAACATGATGGAATAATGGTTCTGCCATTCCGCCACCTGTTCCGGTTCATAGGCAAATCCCCAGCTTTTCAGGGCGTCTTTTTCGTAAAGTTCCATTGCGTTCCATTCTTCCAGGCTGACGGTAACTCTTGAACCGTCTTTGCGTTCCATGCTGACGCCGCCGGGATAGAGGGTATTTTCTTTCATGTCCTGCCGCAGCGTGTCCAGATCCATCATCAGGACGTCGCCGTATAAATGGCCGTCCTCTTTCCGGTCTGCATGGAACAGAAAGGCCCTTGCCCCGATATATTCTGTCGTGAGGGCCATCTGGCGTAAATCCCCCGTGGAACAGTAGGCAAATACGGCGTCGGAGAGCCACATGTGGCGTTTCCCCATGATGGCAATAGAATCCACCCCGGTGTTTGTCGCCAGCGTGCGTAAATTAAATTCACTTTCCCGCAGGAAATCACCGGCAAGGATATGGAGCTCATAGGCGAATACGCCTAAATCCGTATCACGGATCAAATGGATCTGCGGAAGTTCTGTCTGCTGTATCATGTTCTCCGGCATTTAATCCCTCCCGCCTGCCGGGGGCTGCCCGCCGGCAATCTTGCCTACAATCTCCGGGCCGGTCTCATAAATCTGCATGAGCCGTTTGGCCGTTCCGCATGGCTGCGCCGCGCCGCTGGTCCAGAGCCGGACCGTGGAAGGGGAAACGTTCATCAGGAGCGCAAAGCCCTTTTCGTTCATGTCCAGTTTTTCCATCAGCGCCTTAACCATGTCGGGGCCGTAGTCCGGGCACCGGGCAGCTTCGGCAATCATCTGTAAAGCGGTATTTTCTTTGTTCATCATGTTTGAAATCCTCCTTAAATTGAAACAGCCGCCTCTTTTGGGCGGCATGGCTGCTGGCGGTCCTGCATCTGTTGTCTGGTCCGCTGCAATTTTTCGTTGTAATCCTTTCCTGTCCGGGGCGGGTTAATGCCGACCCGGATATGCTTAAAACACGGATCCTCACGGAGCATGGCTTTGATTGTTCTGGCATTTTTAAGTCCTCCTAAATCATTGTCCATGTAGAGGTTGACGCGCCGGATTTCCGGGTGGCGTTTTAGAAATGCCGTCAGCGCAACATGGGAAGTTCCGCCCAGGGAAAGGCGGTAGCCGTCCCATTTCCAGCCTTCTAATTCCTGCAGCGTGGCGTGGGAGAGGGCGTCGATGGGAGCCTCAAAGACCGCCACATTGCGGCTGCCCGGATTCTCCGGCGGGAAACAGAAGCTGTATTCCTTATCGCTGCCATACACATCTTTTCTAAGGCTTCCGGTGATACTGCGCATACAGGCAAACTTCGCTTTTCCTGTATCGTCTTTCCCAACAAACACACAGACCGGCTCGCCATGATACCGGGCCTCATAGAACAGCCCTGCCCGGAAGCACCGGCTGATAACCTCGCTGCTGATCCCACGTTTTTGCAGATAGGAAACGGCGGCGGTGGCGCACCGCCTGGCCCAGGGGAGGGAAAATGTTTTCTTTTCCGGTTCTTTCTTTTCCTGTTTTGCCTCCGCACTCCGGTAAGCCGGCGCCTGCTGGATTTCCCCGCCCACCAGAGCATGAACCGCATCCACAAGACCATATCCCCGAATCTGGATCAGGTAGTCCAGCGCATTGATACTCCGTCCGCGGCTGTTCCAGTACCAGTACCGTTTCCCGGTCACATAGACCAGGCTGTCATGTTCCTTATGCCGGTAATTTGGCCCGTCGCGCTTCAGCACGCCCGGTTCATGGAACTGCAGGTATGCGAACAGGTCCGCCTCCCGTGCCTCCTGGATCTGCTCTTTGGTTACGCCGGGCATAGCGCCGGCACAGATTTTCGTTTCATCGTGCTCCGCCTCCTTCCTGTGATGAAATGAAAAAAGACGCCCGAAAGCGCCTAACAGCCGTACAGGTCATGGTTGACCTCGGCACGGTAATAGCTGTCCATTGTCGCCGGGGCATTATACAGCGCCGCCAGCAGGTAAGCCTTGATGTTCCCGACCTTTGTGGTGTTCCTGTCGATACAGTCAAAGACATACTCTAAGTGGCTGGAATTGATTTTCAGGAAACGTCCCTTTACCACCTCCCTGGGGAAATCATCCCCTGCGATACGGATATAGGGGCGTTTTGACAGGATCACTTCAAGCATAAGCTCAACCGCTTCATCCATACGCTCCCTGCCATACTGCTGGACCAGGAAGTTATACTCGATATTTTCTTTGATGATTTCACGGTATGCCTCTGCCAATCCTATCCGATCCATCCCATCCAACCCATCGGGGCAGCCTGCCGCCTCCGGTTCTGCCGGATAGATTGATTGATACGTCCTTGATATATCCGTTTTTGATTTTTTCGTTTTTAATGGATCAGTATTTAATTGTGCGGGATTTTCCTGTCCAGGTTCCCCCTGTTCAGGTTTTGCCTGTCCTGGATTTACCTGTCTTGGATTTTCCCGTTTAGGTGGAACGCCTGGTTTTTCGGCAGTTACCGGCTTTTCGTGGATCGTATATTCAATGTCTCCGAGCTGGCCGTTTTCATAGCGGAGGCGCTGTCTGGTGAGGTACCCGTGCCGTTCCAGCTCTTTCAGGGCGGTAGTGATGGAATCCACGCCGTCCTTGCAGATATGGGCAAGCCCCTTGGTGGTATAATCCCAATCCTCCGGCAGGGACAGCATGAGCGAAAGAAGCCCCTTTGCCTTTAAGGACAGCTCCGTATTGCGCAGGTGGTGGTTGCTCATAACGGTAAAGTCTTTTGTTTTTTCTACACGGAATACAGCCATTTCAAAGCCCCCTTTCTTTACTCATTCCGTTACAAGGCGCGGTCCCTGCGGTCATAGTGCAGATGGCCGCAGGAGACCTTCGCATGGTTTTTCAGTTTCACTTCGCCCCGGTCCTGGCTGTCTAAGAATTTCTGATAGCCGGCGTCCGTAAGGAACAGGCGCATCTTATCGCCCTTATCCCCGACAGGGGCATCACCCGAAAGCACGTCAAAGACGATCATGTGCTTTACCTCCGGGTCAAAACGTTCCAGGGCCATGATGTCATGCCCCTTTAATTTCTCCGCGCCGGACTGCTGCCTGGCCTCCGCAATCTTTTCCCCAATCGTCCGGGCCGGATAGGGCAGACGGTAATTCTTCTGAATGTCCCGCACCATATCCATGCCTTCGGCATCGGTCAGGGGACGCAGCTTCGCCATCAGGCTTTCTGCCGCATCCCCCTGTTCGGGGCTCTTTGTATACCGGGCAACCATGTGAAGCTCGTTCAGGACTTTGGCAAGACAGTCACCTTCGACCTGGAACAGCAGCCGTTTTTCCATTGCATTTAATATCATGTGAATCTCCTTCCTCTTAAAAATGGGTATGAAAAAAGGGCGTCCACCTATAAAAGTGAAACGCCCACGGCAATCAGCGGCCAGGCAATACACCGGGCCGCTGGCACTATGAAATTTTGTCGTTAATGAAACAGCCTCCTTTTTTTGATATTTTTCTCGTCAGATTTCAACTTGGAAAAGGAATTGAATAAATGACGGCAAACGCGTGAACCCCTTGAAAATAAAGGCTTTTTCCGTTTGTCGTTATTATACCGTAACGGCACTCCCATGTATCGCTGTTGATTAATATGGGATATTCTGCTGTGGCAATTGCGGAGAGAGTAGGGCATGAAAGTGTTGAGATCACATATCGATACGCACATTTGTTTCCTACGATACAGAAAGATATGGCAGACAGGTTAAATGAGGAAAGAGAGGATTCATGGAATGAGTGAAAAAAATATGGATAAAAAGAATCGCTGGCGTAATGTAACAATTGCTTTTCGAATGTCTCCTGAAGAAAACGAAGAACTGGATAAGAGGGTGAAACTTTGTGGATATCAAACCAGACAAGAGTACATTATTGAAAGTGTTTTATATCAAAAGATCACAGCTGTTGGTAATCCATTGATGCTGGTGCAGTTTCGAAAACAGCTCCGGGAGATTGAGACAGAATTAAAACGTCTGAACACATTGAATGATGCAGGAGAAGAATTATTTACTCCAATCAGAACCATGTTGGAAATTTTGAATGGATTTGCGGAAGGAAGAAATATAGATGAAAACAAAAAAGATGGTCAACAAAGTGTATGAAGTTTTGAATCACTCTAAGAAGTTAGAAATTGCTTCTATCCTTGTGGATTTTGAGTCAGATCATGTGGTGTTGATTGAATTGATGGATGGAAGCAGATTTGAGATTATAGTGATTCCGACAAGACGGTTTGTTTGAGAGGTGGAGAAATGGGCGCTGGAAAAAAGAAAAAGCCCAGACAAAATATCTGAGCAAGTTCTCTGATAATCAGATTTACTGATATACCATCTTCGCAGATTAAGTATATCACGGATTGTAAGATACGACAATTCCCAATTATCTGTTCATCAGAGACTTGCCCGGAAGGGCAGGAGGTGAAGTAGATAGAATTGAAGACGATAGAAAATAAGAAGGCAGAATGGAAAAGATCAGAGCCGGAGCTGAAATTGATCAACATGGAATCGGTGAAAGTGGAACAGATAGAATGGCTATTGTATCCGTTTATTCCTTTTGGGAAAGTTACGATCATACAAGGGGATCCGGGAGAAGGAAAAACAACGATGGTTCTTCAGATCATTGCTAAACTGACCAGAGGAGAACCAATCTTGTTGAACCAGAAATCCCAAAAAGAAGCACAGAAAGATAACGAAAAGAATCTGAAACAAGAAGTGCTACCGCAAGATAACCCTATGCAGCCTGTCAATGTCATTTATCAGACGGCAGAGGATGGACTGGGTGATACGATAAAACCTCGTCTGCTTGCTGCTGGGGCAGATTGTTCCAGAGTGTTGGTCATCGATGATCGAGAACAGCCATTAACTATGTTGGATGTCCGGCTTGAGGAAGCAATCATGCAAACGAAAGCAAGAATGGTGGTGCTGGATCCCATACAAGGATTTCTGGGAACAGATGTGGATATGCACCGAGCCAATGAAATCCGTCCGTTGATGAAACGGGTGGCAGTTCTTGCAGAGAAATATCATTGTGCCATCATTCTGATCGGGCATATGAATAAAAACAGCAATGGGAAATCTTCTTATCGTGGCCTTGGATCCATTGATTTTCAGGCTGCGGCAAGAAGTGTCTTGATTGTGGGGAGGCTGAAGGACGAACCGGAGCTAAGGGTAATGTGCCATGTGAAAAGTTCCCTTGCACCGGAAGGAAAATCCGTCGCCTTCCGATTAGACAAAGAAACAGGGTTTCAGTGGATCGGAGAGTATGACATTAGTGCAGATGACCTTTTGAGTGGAGATGCAAGAGGACAAAAAAGCCGCATAGCGAAGGAATTTCTACTGGATATTCTGGCTGATGGCGGTATGGCACAGAAAAAGATCGAGGAAGAAGCGAGCAAACAGGGAATCAAGAAGAAAACTCTGCGGAATGCAAAACAGGAACTGGAGATCGATTCGGTCAAACGGGGAAACCAATGGTTTTGGATATTATCAGAATAAAGGAAGATGGCAAGGTGACCATTTCTTAAGAACAGGGAATCTTGCCACCTTGAAAGGAGAAGTGTATGGAAATAAAGAATGTACAGATTCCATTTACATTATTTCGTCAGCTTGTCTCGTATCATTTGCTGGATGATTACAGTTGTTCAGATGAGATATGCAAGGGACTTGAAGAAAAGATGGATCATCTGGTCAATAGACAATTGTATACGCAGTCGAAAACAGCAGCGACTGAAGAAGAGCGGGAAAAAGCCAGAAAGGAGTATCTGGATAAGAAAGGAATACAGGAGAACTTTCGGTGGTAGTGATTCTTCTTGTTTGAGTTATAACAGGAGCGTGGCACGCACCTGTAAATTATAGACAAAGAGAAGAATCAGATGATGCAGACGGAAGAATATCGCTGAGCGGAAACAGCCCCGCAGGGCGCAAGGGTACTTTTGATGGACGAAGGCTGTCGAAAGTGCTTTTGCGTTACTTTTGACAAAAGTAACAAAACTTGCCGTATCCGGCATAGCTAGATTATGTGCCGTGTCCGGCACCATAGGAAAGATAGGAGGTGAGCAATGGCAGAGATTAAGCGAACAATCAGTGGAATGTCAGGGAAGGGTTCGATTGCCCATAATGAAAGAAGATTTATTGCGGAAAATGTGGAACGGGAAAGAACATGCGAAAATGTCACGCTAGTTTCGGAAAATATCAAAGATATCTATCACGAATTATTTGATGTAGCTTTAGAGAGATATAATGCAAAACAAAAAAGAAAGGACAGGATGATCGAAGATTATTATGAACACATCCGTCTGGGAAAACAGGAGAAGCTTTTCCATGAGGTGATCTTTCAAATTGGGAATAAAGATAATATGGCATGTCAGAGTATGGAAGGGAAAATAGCCAAAGAAATCCTGCTCGAGTTTGCAAATGAGTTTCAGAAAAGAAATCCGCAGCTACGTGTATTTGGAATTTATCTTCATATGGATGAAGCTACACCTCATCTACATATAGATTTTGTACCTTATATGACTGGAAGTAAGAGAGGTCTGGATACGAGAGTATCCATGAAACAGGCGTTAGCATCAAGAGGATTTGTCAGCAAGGGAAGAGAAGAAACAGAACGTGACCAATGGATGTTGTCTGAAAAACAAGAGCTGGCAAAGGTTGCTGAAAGATATGGTGTGATCTGGGAACAGAAAGGTACTCATGAAGAACATCTGGATGTGTTGAATTTTAAAAAGAAAAAGCGTAGAGAAGAGATTGCAGTACTGGAAGACCAGATTCAGGATAAGCAGCATGAAATGGAAAGATTAGAAGATTCAAAAATTTCAAAGATCGGTGAACTTCAGGATTTAGAAGAAGAGAAGCGGATACTTCAAAGTGAAAATGCGGACTATAAAGAAATATCTGAACAACGATTAAACGATCTGGAAATGATTGAGGAGAGGATCCAGGAAATAAGTGCTGAAAAGAAAAAAAAGGAGCAAGATGCTGAAAAAGCTTTACAAACAGCACTGAAACAGGAAAAAAGATTGGAGAAAGTCACGACTATTGCACGGGACATTACTAGGTATGCCGGAGAATTCTCTAAATCAGTAGATGAAATCGTTCCTGATCCAACGGTGTTGGAGAGTGCTAAAACTTACCGAAAGAATAAAGTTATTCCTGTGTTTCTTAAGCTCCGCAACTTGCTATATGGACTTTATATGGCATATATCCGGATTAAGGAACAGTCGGAGCAGATACAATACCGGTATGACAGATTAAAGTTATCCAATGAACAGCTTGCCAAGAAAAATCAGTATATGGAAAATGAGATTGACGAGTATTATTGTTTAAGAAGAGCGTTGGGAAATGAGCGGACGGACAATATGATAAGATTACAACGGCAATTAGAAGAAAAAGAGTATATTTTGAGAAAAACAAAGAAGAAAGTATATGGGATGGATCGATAAGAGGATATTGTGACTGTAAAATGAAAAGGGAAGATAGGAGAGCGGGAGTAGCTTGAGAAAAAGCTGCTCCCTCAACTTTTTAATGTGCTTTGTGAGAAGGAATTTTCATGACAAATATGTGATGGAATGGTATAATAGTTGTAAGTGATAAATGTAAAATTTGCTCTTATATTTTAGAATTGGTGAGAAACTACAAGATGAAAAAAGAAGAACTTAAGATATTATCATTTCAAGATGCAATGGTTATGCAGAGTGGAAGAGAAAAATATGATCAGACAAAATGGATCTATATTCCGGATTTTTATACAGAATATAGATATATACTAGGAACGGTAGGAAATAATCCACTTATTACGATTGGAATTAATCCATCAACTGCAGAACCGGAAAAGATGGACAATACGATGAATTCAGTTGAAAGGATAGCAATGAGGAATGGATTTGACTCATTTATTATGTTTAATGTCTATGCACAGCGGTCAACAGATGCCAATAAAATGGATAAAGAAATAAATCCGAGGCTTCACAAAGAGAATATGCAGGCCTTTCAATGGATATTGGAAAACAGTGTTGAGAAACCGGTGATTTGGGCGGCTTGGGGGACAAATATTGAAAAAAGAAATTATTTAAAAGAGTGTCTTAAAGATATGGTTAATATAGCTGATCAGCATAAAGCTGTTTGGTGTAAAGTAGGAAAATGTTCTGTAAAAGGACATCCTCATCATCCATTATATTTGAAAAAAGATTCAAGAATAGAAGAGTTTGATATAGAAACATATTTGGCTTTGTTATGAGAAAAATAGAATTGGGGGGATTTATATATGCAAAAATGGATGATATCGGCGAATGGGAAGATGTATGATCATGCGTCGGCATTTCAAAAATGGGGATTCATTGATTGGAGACAAAGAGCACACTATGAAGTGGGGGATATTGTATATATCTATTGTACAAACCCTTATAAAAGAGTGATGTATAAAACAGTTGTAGAAAAGCAATCTTTGTCAGTTAATGAAATCGTTGATGATAAAGAGTATTGGTTTCAAGTAGAAGAGTACGAAAAAGCTTTAGGTGGAAAATATGCTAGATTAAAATTGGTAGAGCAAGTGGATAGTGATAAGCTGTCATTGGAAGAGTTAAAGCAGCATGGATTAAAGAGCGCACCACAAGGACCAATTAAAGTTAGTAATAATTTAGGGGAATATATTGATACATATATGCATGATGATTATGCTGCTGGAATATTCCCTGAGGAAGATCTTCCAGAAAATAGCTATGAAGGTGCAGTGAAACAGATCATTGTAAACAAATATGAGAGAAGTTCAATTGCAAGACAAAAATGTATTGAATATCATGGATGTAAATGTAGTGTCTGTGGAATGGATTTTGAAGAGAAATACGGAGATTTAGGAAAAGGATTTATACATGTTCATCATATTGTGCCACTTAATAAGATAGGGAAAGAATATGTGGTCGATTATAAAAACGATTTAATACCAGTATGTCCTAATTGTCATGCAATGTTACATAAGATGGTGCATGGAAAAGAAGTGACGGTGGAAGAATTAAGACATTATTTGCTTGGTAATTAGAAATATTATTTGGAAGTTTATATATAAAGTATTATGAAATAATATGGGAAAATGGATAGCAAGGAAATATAATATACGGAATCAAACATAATAATTTTAGGTAGAAATAAAAAAAGAGGATGTCCTTTTTGTATGGGCTACGCCTCGCTACTAAAGGAGATACCTCTTATATCCTTATATTATATGTTTATTTATTTAAATTATATGTAGAAAATAAAAAAATGTCAAGAGGGTAGTTATTATGCTTAAAGGAAATAATGATGTTCAGCTAAAGAAAAATGTCAAAGAAGTTGTAATACCGTTTTACCAAATTTGGCAAGAACTTGTGAACAAGAAAACGTTGGATATATATCAATATAGAATATTGACATCGTTAAGTGCGTTAGAAGAATTATCTATTGTTATAAATAAAACCATAAAAGGAATCTTTACTAATGACGCAAATATAGATGCATGCCGATTAGAAACTTTATATATCATAAAACAGGATTGTATTTTAGATAAGTATTTTCAAGGAATAGTTAGTAGATTGAAATCTTGTTTAGGAAATAAACCAAAAACAGAAGCAGACAAAAATCGTTTGCTTGCACATGTCGATTATGCAATTAAAGAAATTAAACCGCTGTATGAAAGATATGTTTTAAGTGATTTGAAAGATGCAATTATGGCAAAGAATATGGAAAAAATAGATTGTTTGTCAAATATTGTCGCAAGTCAAGCTGCTTCTAATGGATGGTCAGAACATGCCATGGCAGATTTATTGAGATATTTTAGAGATGAAAAAAACTTTGAGGAACAGTGGGAATTATTCGAAGCAGCGTTATTAGATCGCAATAAACAAGATTATGATGTCTTAATTTTTATACCTTTTCGAAATTATAGTAGTGGAATGGAACCAGATACGTTATCCATATTAGCCCAGTTAGGACTAAATATTTATCATTATCAAGAATTGACTGATAAATATAAGGATTTAGAAGATATTGGAAGTTTGTTGAATGCTGAGAAAAAATATTTTTATGTAACTGTTAAAGCGTTTGATGTGTATTCTGCTGCTCATACTGCAATAAGACAAATTTCAGATCAATTAAATATGGCTAGTTTTTATAACTTGGTAAGTGTATGGGATTTGTCAACAGTTTCCATAGTTGCAATAAACTGTGTGAATAGATATCATAAACAGTTAAAGGCTAGTCAGCTATACAAAACTTATGATTATTTGGAAGGATCTGGGAATATATTTAAAAATACAAAAAAAATTTTTTTAGATGAACATAAAAAAGAGTTAAGAGAGAAATTGACAGGATCTTTTGGATACGCGAATATAAGTAGAGCTTCGTTATTTCAAGAAGAAAAGTATATGACGTTATGGGTTGCACTAGAATCGCTTGCAAGGACAAAAATGTATTCTGATATCATATCAAATGTTAAACAGACTGTTCCAGCGGCAATGTGTTTGAGATATTTATATAGAATTGTTCGAAACTATGTAGAAGATTGTATTCGATGTAAAGTAGAGTTTAAATTTGAAAAATATGAGATTGATATGAAACAGATGGAAAAAAAATCTCTTGTGGAACAAACTATTCATGTATTTTTGACTCCAGATTTATATAAAGAGTTGCTAGAAAAAAGTAAAGTTAATTCTTTATTAAAATATAGAACAGAAACAATACATGATATTTTATATAATGAAAAAAAATTAAGGGACAAAATAGAGAATCATCATGATAGGGTGGAATGGCAAATACAAAGATTGTATAGAGTAAGAAATGAAATAGCTCATGCAGCATTACAAAATGAGACTTCATTGATTACATACATAGAACATTTATATGATTATTTAGCTACATATATTACAGAAATTGTATCTTGTATAAGTAATAAGAATCAAGAAACCCTTGAAGAAGCACTTGCATGTATAAATGATAACTATGATGTATTTATTGAATTTGTAAAAGAAGGAAAAAGTGATTTTCTAGAAAAAACGGTCATAAAGACTGGAATAATAGATATTATTTCTGCTAGATAAAATGGCATTGCAAAATATTTAAAGCAGATAATATTAATTTGATATAAGTATGCTTTTGTGATTTTATTTACATGACAATAAAATGACAATAATATAATATCGATTATAAAAAATACATACAAAAACATTTCGATATTGAACTGAAATGTAATGAAAACATCTTAAGAGTAGTGAGAAGCACGAAGAATTTTGCGAGTTTGAGTAGCGGACAGAACCCCGGAAATGCTGATAAAATGGGCATTTCCGGGGTCGATTTATGTCCGTTGGCTCTAAAATGGCTCTAATTGTTTTCTGTTCAATTATTTTCGGAATAATAGCGGAAGGCTTTCACGATATATTCGCTGCTTCCTGCACCATGTTTTGTGTCAAATACTTTGCTTAGGTAATCATTGGAATAGGTGTCCATTATAATCTTACAGTAGTTTTCTGTGCTGCCGATCAGCAGATTAGGGGCAGTCGCCAGAGCTCCTGTTAAGATTTCCTCTACAATTCTTTGAACCGGTTTCGAAGCCACATTTTCTCCTTTGTGAGAAGCCAGCTTTAGAAATTTATCTTCTGTCCGCATTTCTTCCGGTATCTGTGAATACCATTCCTCCATAATTTCAGAGAAATGCTCCAGATTATGCTTCATTTCTTCGGTATATTTTTCAATACTGCCAAACTGCTGGATGGAGAGTTTTGCCACATATTCTTCATCATCTCTGATTTTCTGGATGAACATATCGAAATTTTCAATGCTTCCCCAGTGCTGAATGACAGTTTCTGTCTGATTGGATTTGAAATCTTCCAAAGCGTTGATATAATCCGATAGGTCAAATTCTTTAAAGCTCATACATTGTTCTCCTTTCTCAAGACGTTCGAGAAGCTGTATAAGCCGGTCAAGCCGATCCCGTTTCAGCAGGAACAGTTCTTTTTGCTTCTTGAAAGCAGCAATCCTGTCAAAATCTGGTTTCTCCAAAATCTCTTTTATTTCTTTCAGTGGAAATCCCAGCTCCTTAAAAAATAAAATTTGCTGTAAGGCCTGCAATGCGTTATCATCATACATTCGATAACCGGCTGCGGTAAGTTTGCTTGGTTTCAGCAGCCCGATTTCATCATAGTATTGAAGGGTCCGTATGCTGACGCCAGTCAGCTTTGCAACCTGACTTATACTTTTCATCAAAACAGCTCCTCTCGTTACAGGAAAGAACAGGAATGAGCGCTCACATCTGTTATTCCTTGAGAAAAGAATACAATATCACGCAACGTGAGAGTCAAGGGTATTTGTAAAATCATAACGCAAGGCCGCATTCAAAAGCCAGTACCATGTACTTTTCAGCATTGGAAAGTCCATAAGAAGCTAAATCTCTGATATCCCATATCTCAGAACTGAGGTCATCTGCACCGTACAAGAACTGGATAAAAGGTATATTGCGGTATTTTGTAACAGCTAGCATCGAAGCACATTCCATTTCTACAGCGATGCAGCCCTCTTGTTTACGTTCCTGAATAAGTGGAAGCGTTTCTCTGTAAATTGCGTCTGAAGTCCAGGTTTTTCCTTTTATATAAGGGTAACCGCAGTTTGATAAAACGTTTTCCAGTATCTTGACAGAATGCGGATCGGCCTCAATTTCCGATGAGGGCGCTATATAATGATAGCTTGTACCTTCATCTCGGATGGCAGAAATGGGAATAATGAGTTTGTTTTTTACGTTGTCATCGTCCAATACTCCGCAGGAACCGAACAAAACAAATTTTTTAGCGCCCATAGCAACAATTTCTTCAAATCCTACAACACAGGCAGGCGCTCCTACTCTGGAGAGGTAGAAAGCAATGTCTGTATCTTTATAACGGATTTTGTAAACCGGTATCACACCATTTGCAGTATATAGTTCTGCTATCTTTTGAGTGGTGTTTAATGAAGAAAATTTTTGAATGATATTTTCTGAAAATGTAGAAACACATATCTCTGGAAAATTATCAATTTGTTTTGTTGTATCACAGGGACTAAATAAAGCCGGTTCTGAAATATTTGTTCGTTGAAATATAGTATTCAAGTTGGCACCTCCCATTGTTAATTTTCAGGATATACTTTGACAGCTATTCCAGAAACTCCTTTTTTGACGACAATATTCGTATCAACTAAATGCTGTTTAATCTGCTCACAGGTTTCGTTCATCTGTGCCACTTCCTGCTGGAATGCTTCTTCGCTTGGAAATGCGTCTTTGGAGGAAAGCAGATTTTCCTGCCATTTCTTTGTTTTAGCAAACTTGGCCAGTCGCTCATTGATTGCCGGGTGCTTAAAACGGATATAGATTGTCTCTGGAATGAGATTTCCGTCCTCATCTTTATCTCCGTCAATCTCCATATCTATCTGATCGTCCATTTTAAAAAGTAAGGTAAGCACATCAGAAGCAGTTTCTATATCAAAATCCGTAAAAACATTGATACTTACGCCTAAAGCGTTTGCAATTTTTAAAAGCTGGTCAGGCTTGGGATTGCGGCTACCCAGTTCATATTTACGAATTGTGGTTCCGCCTATGCCTGCCAGTTGTCCTAACATATTCTGTGAAATTCCTCGGATATTTCGGAATGTTTTAATCTTTTCTCCTACTGTCATAAGGTGACTCCTTTCAGAGTGAATATAAATAATAGGGACATTTGTATTCTATCATATTCAAGCAAAATAGGGAAGAAAAATTTAGAAACTATATTGACAAGGCACAAAAGAGTCTATATAATGAAAATGCAAATAAGGCACAAATGTACCTAATAAAAATAAGGAAGACACTGAATGGAGAAAACAAGAAAAATGTATGTAACAGCAGAAGAAGTGGCGGAGATGCTTGGCGTCTCAACAGGTTATGCCTATAAGATTATCCGGGGATTAAACGAAGAATTAAAAGAAAAAGGTTACCGGACGATCTGCGGCAAAGTTCCAACGAAGTATTTTGAAGAAAAGTTTTACGGCTTGATCGTGACAATGTAGAGAGGAGGGAGTTTATGCCGGCAACAAGAGACGGTAAGATGTGGCGCAGTCAGTTTTATTACAAGGACTGGCAGGGAGTGAGCCACAAGAAAAATAAGAGAGGCTTTAGGACAAAAGCAGAAGCAGAACAGTGGGAGAGAGATTTCCTTCAGCAACAGCAGCGTAATCTGGACATCAATTTTGAAAACTTTGTTCAGATTTATTACGAAGATATGGAACACCGGCTGCGTGAAAATACCATGAGGACAAAGAAGTTTATCATTGATCTGAAAATTATTCCTTACTTTAAAAACAAGAAGATGAATGAAATCAAGGCTTCGGATGTACGAGCATGGCAGAATGCGCTTATGAAAAAGGGATATTCGCAGACTTATCTAAAAACGCTGCACAATCATGAGGTGAATGTATGCATTTGGGATTTTCATATATTGGATTGATTTTTCTTATCATGTTGATGATTCCAAACTTATATTGGACGAAGAATCAGCCAAAGGATTACGAAAAATATGTACATAATGAAAACAAAATCTTGCTGTTGTTTGAGAGAGCCGGCGAAGTTTTAGTGACTTGTTTGTTGCTGATTTTCAGTGATTTTAATATTCAAGGTATTACAGCATGGATGATTTGGTTAATTGCTGCATTTGTGCTGATGATTATGTATGAATTATATTGGATACGATATTTTAAAAGTGAAAAGACGATGAAAGATTTTTATAGCAGTATAATGGGTATTCCTGTTGCAGGTGCTGCTCTTCCAGTTATAGCGTGTTGTTTGATTGCTATATACGGACGAAACCCAATGTTATTCGTGTCTACAATAATACTGGGGGGGGTAGGACATATTGGCATTCACTTAAATCATAGGAAAGAGTTATAAATTCTGGTTATGATAAGAAATTTACAAAAGTGTCTCATTGCATAAAATCGGAAAGATGTATATTCTTAGATCAGGAGGTGGCGGATATGGCTAATGAAGATAAGAAGGATTTTAATGCAATGCTGCAGGATAATAAAGATATGCCAAAGTTTCAGATAATCACGGATGTAAAGAGCATTGAAAAATATGGTGGAAACAAAATGTACTTTGCACCGCCCATTGCTTATGATGAAGTGATGAAAAAAATTCCATATGGTAAAGTGATTACAGTTGGAAAGATAAGAGAATTTTTTGCAAAAGAGAATGATGCAGATTTTACAGAACCTATAACTGCCGGAATTTTTGTATCTATTGCTGCCTGGGCAAGCCATCAGAGATTGAAAGATAAAACTCCTTACTGGAGAACGCTGAAAGCAAATGGTGAATTGAATGAAAAGTATCCCGGAGGTATCCAGGCACAGAAAGTAAGACTGGAAGCAGAGGGACATATCATTATTCAAAAAGGCCGGAAAAATATCAGATATTACGTAAAAGATTACGAAAATTTTTTGTTTGAAATGGATTAATCTGTACCAGACACGCAATGTCTGGTGGAAAATCAGGTGATTCTCGGTTTGTGTCGTGGGATTATTTGAAATAATTGGTAAGCTGTAGGTGAAAGAGAGGTAGAAACATGGACACAAAAAAGATAGGAGCTTTTTTGAAACAATGCCGTAAGGAAAAAAATCTTACACAAGAACAGCTTGCAGAAAAGTTTGGCGTATCGGCGAGAACCGTTTCCAGATGGGAGACAGGATCGAATATGCCGGATCTAAGTATATTGGTTGAACTTGCTGATTATTATGACATTGAAATAAAAGAGCTCCTGGATGGAGAAAGGAGTTCGACCATGAACAAAGAGATGAAAGAAACATTAAACAAAGTAGCTGATTATGAAGATTGGGTAAAGCAAAAAGCTTTAAAAGCCGGAAATCTTGCTTTTGCATCTATGTTCCTGATCAGTGTTGGAGCTATTATCATACAGCTTCTATTGGCAGTAAATCTTCGTCTGGTGCTGGGTGAAACGTTAATTGCTCTGGTAGGCGGAATTGTATATGCGTTTATTATGGTACATAATGGCATTTGGGATAAAGGCTTGTCTGCGAGAGAGGCACTATGGAGAGATTTCCTTACCAGTGTGATCTGTGCAGGAATTTTCTCTGTGTTTTATGGTATCTGCCTGAGAAGAATGGGGGCAACCGAGAAGCAAACGATATATTTCGCTTTACTTTTTCTGGGTGGAATTACAATCGTGGCATTTATTGTTCTCAGAGTATTATCATATTTTAACCGGAACAGACGCCGGATTTCAGTTAATGGGGAGCAAAGAGATATTCCAACGACAAAGACAGGCAGTACAAAAATTTACAACGCTAAAGATATAGTAGAAGCGGGAAGAATTATAGAACTTTTAAAAGAACAAGGAATTGCTGCTTTTTCACAGGAAGCGAGTGCAAGCGTCGCTATGCATGGTGCCCCGGGATTTGGTATGTATGGTGTGGATGTATTGGTGGAAGGTGATGAAGCGAAAAAGGCAATACAGATTATCGAAGCCGCAGATGATTCTCAAAGCAAAGAAAAATTTTGACATTTCTATGGAACCGTGATAATATGATTATAGAAAAAGAGTGCTACCGATAGACGGTTAGTCCGATATAAAGTTAGACAAAAATTGCCGCTTAGTTTACCAGACTGGGGCGGCTATTTTTGTGGTTTATGATTATCCTTACCGAATGTGTATCCGATACTAAAGCAGGTTAAGCCGAAGCCCACTACTGCTATAAAATCTACAATACTCATTGGCTTAGCCCTCCTTTCCAGTGGATTCCCTTTCGGGTTTCTATGTAATCAGAGGGGTGCTGAGTGCCGGTGGCACTCGTTTAGCACCGACCGTAACGGAGTGTAGACCATAGTCCCTCTGGAGAAGAACTAACCGCCTACCGTTATGGTAGCACCCATGTTCAGATTATAATAATAAAAAATTACGGGCGCAATAAGAAAATGGCAGATTCCAGGATCATGATTCTGTCATCCAGGGTCATTGATAAGGTAAAGAGCCTTGAGGAAGAGAATGTTCTGGTAGTAGCAGGCCGTGGAGTGCGAAATGAAAAGGATGTGGAAATTAAAATTTTATCAGAACTGAAAAAAATCCCGGAGTAGAAATACTTTGGGATTTTTTTGAAAGGTTGACTTTTACACGGTAAAGTGTAATACTTATTGTAAGTGACGAATGTGAGGAGTGTTTTTTATGCCGGATGATAAAGTACTGCAGGTAGCGATACTTATATGGGGATGTGCATTTTGTGCCATAGCTGCATTATGTATGTTTCTGAGCAGTAATTATGACAGGGAAAAGCGTCGGTATCTTATCCTGATGGAGAGTTTTGCTTCTCTGTTATTGCTGATGGATGCCATGGCGCATATTTTCAGCGGATATCCCGGAGTTCCGGGCAGTGTGATGGTTCGGATTTCGAGTTTTCTCGTATTCGTTTTAACAAATGTAGCAAGAATTCTCCCACCTCTTCAGGTGGTGAGATGAATTGCACATCTGAGCATATCTGCTCAAAAAAAGCCGTACCCACAGAGCTTACGCTCCGGGATACGGCTTATAGCTTTACCGGTGGATCATCAATTATTGCGTTTCAGTTTTACTACTACATGTCTGTAAGGTTCTTCTCCCTCACTGACTGTCTCTACATAGCGGTTGCCCTGCAGAGATGCATGGATGATCCTTCTTTCGTACGGATTCATCGGTTCCAGAACTACCGGTTTTCTGGTTTTCTTTACCTTGAAGGCGATTCCTCTTGCAAGGTTCTCCAGAGTTTCCTTACGACGGCGTCTGTAGTCCTCGGTATCGAGTTTTACACGAATGTAGGTAGACTCGCCTTTGTTTACCACAAGGCTTGTCAGATACTGAAGAGAATCCAGTGTCTGGCCTCTTTTTCCGATGAGGATACCCATATCCTCACCTTCAAAATCCACATCCAGAGAACCGTCTGCAGTGTTATATTTCGATGTGATCTCCACTTCTCCAAGATCCATGGAGCCGAATACGTCACGAAGAAATACGACTGCTCTCTCCTCAACCTCTCTGATCTTCTCCGGATCGCTGAGGATCTCTACCGGTCTGCCCTGCTTCGGTGCTCTCTCACGTGTTTCCTTCGGCTGACGCTCCTTTGGAGCTCTTGGCTGTTTCTCACGTGCAGGCTTTGCTTTGCCCTGGAAATCCCTTGCAGGTCTCTCCTTTGGTGCTGCTGCCTTTGCAGATGCTTCTTCGGATGCCTTCTCCACCTGTATAGCTTCTTTCTTCACCGGCTTCTTCTCCTCTGCAGGAGCTGCTTTCGGTGCAGATTTTTTCTTTACATCCGGAGTAAAAGGCTTTTCTAATTTCTTCTCTTCTTTGATAGCGTCCAGTTTCACGGACTCTACCAGTTCATCGATCTCCTGCATATCAGAAACTGGCTCGATTCTGCGAACTTTGATCACGGCAGGTTTGCTGCCGATTCCGAAGAATCCGGAGCTGCCTTCACTGATAACCTGAATATCAAGCTGGTCACTGGAAGTTCCAAGCTCAAGACACGCTTTTGTGATAGCTTCATTCTTTGTTTTTGCTGAAAACTGAATGTAATCCTCCATTACGAACCCCTCCGTTCCTGATTATTTCTTCTTATTTCTCTCATCAAAGTCTCTTACGAGATTTGCTTTGGCTGTGATGCTGCCCGGTTTTGCACTTCTTGCCTTCTCATAAGCAGTATCAACCTTCTGTGCTCTGTCTGAAGCACCGTTGTTTCCGCTGTTACCCTTATTGATCACAGGTTTATTGATATTCTTGGCGGACTGATGAGCCTGATTGGTGATCTTCTGCGGCGGAAGTCCTTCCTTCGCACGCTTCGCTTCGATCTTCTTCATATTCTCATTAACCAGATCATCAATGTTCATCTTATCAAGATGACGATTGATTGCAAACTGCTGGGCACTTCGAACGACAGCACTGGCGATCCAGTAGATACCAAGACCAACCGGGAATGTGAAACAGAAGAATGCAGACATCAGAGGCATGACCATGTTCATGGTTTTCATGGAGTTTGCCATTGCGCCGGCCTGATCATTTCCGTCTGCCGGCTGTGTTGCAGCCTGTGGCATAAGCTTCAGGTTCAGCATCTGAGTTGCCCATGCAAGAACCGGGATTAGAAGTGCTACGATCGCAAGTAACAGAGAACCATGATTTTTGAAGAATTCCATGATATAATACAGCGGCTGGTCTGCGATATTCAGGCCACAGAAGCCCTGCATCTTGGAAATATTGCCGGATGCTTTTGCGATCGCATCAGAAAATCCTGAAAACTGATCCATCTGTGCCAGCTCTTTCCACTGGGAAGGAGAAAGTGCATACAGAAAATCAACAATAGAGTTACTTGTAGCATTTCCGGCACTGTCCATAACGAGACGTACTCGTGTCATGGAATGGTCTGTGATAAACTGCTGCAGGATATCTGTGTATCCGTTTACAGCTACCATGTTGTCAACTACACCAGTAAAAATGTTCTTTACACTTCCAACGTAAGCAGGAATCCGGTAGATAACCTGATACAGAGCAAACAGAATAGGCATCTGAATGGCTAACTGTACACAGCTACCGGTTGGAGAAACACCATATTTCTGATAAACAGCCTGGGTTTCTTCGTTCATTTTCATCATGGAGTCCTGATCCTTTTTACCCTGATATTTCTTCTGGATCTTCTGGATCTCGGGCTGCATGATCGCACTTAACTTGGAGAATTTCTGCTGCTTGATCTGCAGCGGTGTCATAAAGGCAAAGATAAGAATACTGAAGATAATGATACAAAGACCAATGTTCTGGATTCCGAACAGGCCGTCAAGCATCTTATATATGCCATCCATGATCCATCCCATCACAGACGCGATCTGTCCGATAATAGGAGTTCCGGTTTTTGTTGCTAAAAACAGTTCCAAATTCATTTCCTCCTAGACTTCTTATTCAATTGTAAAAGTCCGGTAACTGCTCTGCCCGGGAAAAGGCTGAACAGTCACAAAATAATTCATGGCACAGGGTCATAGCCTCCGTGGGAAAAAGGATTGCATCGCAGAATCCTCCATGCCGCAAGAAGACTGCCCTTAAACGCGCCATATTTTTCGATTGCTTCCAAACCATATTGAGAACATGTGGGAATATAAGGACATTTCGTTCTCTTCATCGGCGATATATATTTTTGATAGAGCCTTATCATCTTAATCAGAAATTTCTTTATCATGTTCGTTCCCTGTTATATGATGCTTTCTTGCAAGATGCAGAAAAGCACTCTCGATCTCGTGAAAGCTCTTGCCCTTGGCTGCGGCTCTCACTACTACTACAATATCAAGGTTACTGTCAAAATCTGTTTCGTTGAGACGATAGCTTTCTCTGATCAATCTGGTGAGTCTGTGGCGAACCACACTGTTCCCTACTTTTTTGCTTACTGATATTCCCAGACGATTCTTCATGTGCTGATTCTTCAGCACGTACATCACCAGAAGCCGATTTGCGTACGATGTTCCGTTCTGATATACAACTTTAAAATCTTGATTTTTCTTTAAGGACTCTGATCTGATCAAACGAATCCTCCTTAATTAGATTCCGCCTGCGCGGATATTTCTCCGGATAGAAGAAAAGACCACATAAATGCGGTCTTGCAGCTTATGCTGATAACTGTTTTCTTCCTTTTAATCTTCTTGCAGCTAATACTTTACGTCCGCCCTTTGTGCTCATGCGAGCTCTGAAGCCGTGAACCTTAGCTCTGGATCTCTTTTTTGGCTGAAATGTCATCTTCATAGGTAAAGCACCTCCTTTATCTATTTTTAATTGTTATGAAATAACTTATCATTCAGAACATCGTTTCAATTATATAAATAAACCTCCTTTTCGTCAAGTAAAAATTGCAAAAAACCCGATAAAATCAAGGGTTCTGTAAAATACCCCCACCTTACGGTATTTATTTTTTTCTCTTATGTGGAAAGCGCTTATGGTTTACGTAACATTATCCACATTTTGTGGATAACTTGTGGATAACTTGTGGATTGACCGGAAATCTATCCACTTTTTCGGAGGGTTTGTTCACATCGTTTTCAAAAAAAACCTTTATTTGCGGTATTTATAAGGTGGATTTTTTTATACACATAATTCTTCCACATTTTCCACCAATTCTCGACTTATGGAAACCTACAGGACTCTTATCCACAATAATCCACCCTAATCCACAGTAATTTCCCCACATTATCCACATTCTTTTCCCCAAAATCTCAAGGATTTTCCATTGCGAAAACCCCATTTTCATTGTAATATATAAAAGGATATCTATCTCCAGTCGCAGACTGGGGTTATTATAATACTCATGGGAGGAAAAAATGGACACTGTTATTGAAAAATGGGAGGAGATCCTGCAAACTGTCAAATCTGAATATGAGGTGACTGATGTCCCTTTTAATACCTGGCTCAAGCCGCTGAAAGTTTATGAGGTTGACGGAAAGCTGATAACAGTGGTTGTTCCCTCTGAGCAGGCAGCGATCGGAGTCAATTACATCAGTAAACGCTACAAAATACCTCTCCAGGTTACTATCTGTGTACTGACAGGCATGGAAGAATGCGAGGTTCGCTTCGTTCTGGAAAAAGATCTCCCCAAAAAAACAGAAAAAAACACTTCTTATGATAAACAGGTTCAGGATACACGTTACGAAGAGGCGCATTTAAATCCAAAATACACCTTTGACACCTTCGTTGTAGGAAGTAATAACAAATTCGCCCAGGCCGCAGCTCTTGCAGTTGCCGAATCACCGGGAGATACCTACAATCCACTGTTTATCTATGGCGGAGCCGGTCTTGGTAAGACGCATCTTATGCATTCCATCGCTCATTTCATTCTGGAACACGACGAAAACAGCCGTGTTTTATATGTAACCAGTGAGGAATTTACCAACGAGCTGATCGAAACCATCCGAAACGGAAATAACACGGCAATGAGTAAATTCCGTGAAAAATACAGAAATATCGACGTTCTTCTCGTCGATGATATTCAGTTTATTATAGGAAAAGAATCCACACAGGAGGAATTTTTCCATACATTTAACAGTCTTCACAGTGCCAAAAAGCAGATCATCATATCCTCTGATAAACCACCAAAGGATATGGAAATCCTGGAAGAGCGCTTCCGTTCCCGGTTCGAATGGGGTCTGATCGCAGATATCACGCTGCCTGACTACGAAACCCGAATGGCGATCCTTCATAAAAATGAAGAAATGAACGGCTACAGCATCAGTGAAGATGTTATCAAATATATCGCTACCAATATCAAATCCAATATCCGTGAGCTGGAAGGTGCCTTCAACAAGGTCATGGCCGGAGCCAAGCTTGAAAAAAAAGAAGTAACTCTGGAGCTGGCAGAGCAGGCACTGAAGGATATTATTTCTCCGGATGAGAAAAAAGTGATCACACCGGAATACATCATCTCCGTTGTTGCAGAGCATTACGGAGTCACACCTGCGGACTTAAGCGGAAACAAACGAAACTCCAAGATCGTCATGCCCCGCCAGGTTTCCATGTATCTCTGCCGTGAGATCATATCCACACCTTTGAAAAATATCGGAAAAGCTCTCGGAAACCGTGACCATACCACCGTTATGCACGGTATTGAAAAGATCGAAAACGAATTGCAGAACGACGATAACTTAAAAAATACCATTGATATATTGAAAAAGAAGATTAATCCACAAGGTTAGGGAAGTTTTCCACATTACTGGTGTATAACGTGTTGATTGTATGTGGAGAGATGTGTACAACTTTTTTGCCAAAACGCGGCGGTAATTTTATCCCCGGGTTATTCACATGCGAAACTACCACTTTTACACAAAGTTATCCCAACGGAAAACCCCTGAAAACATCAGGCCTGCGGGAGTTTTTCACAAAATCTGGCCCCCTACGGCTGTTACGGCGGATTTTTTCTATAAATATATTTATAAAAACCACAATTTGTTCAGAAAGGGAGTTATACACACTATGAAAATCATCTGCTCCAAATCAAGTCTGTTAAAAAGTGTAAGTATCGCACTCAAAGCAGTTCCATCAAAAACCACAATGCCAATCCTGGAATGTATTCTTATGGATGCAACCACAAACCAGATCAAATTTACCACCAACGATATGGAGCTGGGAATTGAAACTATCGTTGAGGGTACTATTGAAGAAAAGGGTAAAGTTGCTCTTGATGCAAAAATCTTCTATGAAATCATCAGACGACTTCCGGATAATGATATTACCATTAAAACTGATGATAAATATGCAGCAACCATCACCTGTGAAAAAGCAAAATTCAATATCCCCGGAAAATCAGGAGAAGATTTTGCTTATTTACCGATGATCGAAAAGGATGAACCACTGACGATCTCTCAGTACACACTGAAAGAAATGATCCGCCAGACTATTTTTTCTATTGCTGTAAATGAGAACAATAAGCTTATGACCGGTGAACTTTTTGAGATCAAAAATAACTGTCTGAAGGTAGTTTCTCTGGATGGACACCGTATCGCTATCCGCAAAATGCCCCTTAAGAAAGATTATTCTGACCGTAAGGTGGTAGTTCCGGGCAAAACTTTAAGCGAGGTAAGCAAGATCCTTTCCGGAGAAGTGGATGATCAGGTCAGCATTTACTTCACAAAAAACCATATTTTATTTGAATTTGATCAGACTATGGTAGTTTCCAGACTGATCGAGGGAGAATATTTCAGAATTGACCAGATGCTTTCCAGTGATTATGAGACAAAACTGAAGATCAACAAAAAAGAGTTTCTGGATTGTATCGACCGTGCCACACTTCTGGTACGTGAGGTTGACAAAAAACCGATCATCATCAACATCACAGATGATGATATGGAGCTGCGCATTGATTCTGCAATGGGTTCCATGAATGAGGAGATCGATATTGAAAAAGAGGGTAAGGATATCATGATCGGCTTCAACCCGAAATTCCTGATCGATGCTCTTCGTGTTATTGATGATGAAACCGTGACGATCTATCTTGTAAATCCGAAGGCCCCGTGCTTTATCCGTGACGATGAGGAGAACTATACTTACCTGATCCTTCCTGTAAATATCAACCAGAATCAGGCCAGATAAAACCTGGGTATATAAGAAATAAGGGACAAGAGGTGGCGCGGCAGCTTCGGGAGCGCGGGTGTACGTGTGAGACGCACATACTTGAAGCTGTGAACAGAATCGATATCGGTGGCCAGAATATGTAAGTGTCCGTATGGTACGTACAGCCTGACAGCCGGTATCAGGATCGACAGAAACAGGTATACCTAAAATGAGTGACCGTTTTTGACCGATTTTATATGGGAATGCGATCGTGTTCTGAGAAGTGTTTCGTGTGTAAACTACTGGAAGGGGGTATTTAAATTACCACCTTCCGGTGAAATTTGTATTTTGGGGGATTTTCAAACGGATATCCACGATTGAAGCAGAGGACTTACCTGATGCGGTTAAATACCGCCAGGAGATCAGAAAAGATTGATCTGACGGAGAAAATACCCCCGGAGATAAGAGGAGAAAAAATTGGAGATCAGAATTAAAGACGAATTTATCAAGCTTGGCCAGGCGCTGAAGCTGGCCGGTGTTGTGGAGGACGGCGTTGAGGCGAAATATGCCATCAATGATGGTCTGGTACTGGTGAACGGTGAGGTGGAGAACCGCCGTGGCCGCAAGATCCATCCTGGAGATACCATTTCCTACGATGGAAAAGATATTTATGTGATCGGGTGAAGGAATGTACATTGAATCCATCAGACTGAATAATTTCAGGAATTATGAGTCGCTGGAGATGAATTTTGATCAGGGCACCAATATTCTCTACGGCGACAATGCCCAGGGAAAGACCAATATCCTGGAGGCGGTTTATCTGGCAGGTACCAGCAAATCTCACAAGGGAAGCAAGGACCGGGAGATGATCCGCTTTGAGAATGAGGAATCCCATATCCGAATGATGGTGAAGAAGGGCGAGCTTTCATACAAAATAGACATGCACCTCCGGAAAAACAAAGCAAAGGGAGTTGCCATCAACGGGCTGCCGATCCGCAAGGCAAGGGAGCTGCTGGGGGTGGTGAATCTGGTGTTTTTTTCTCCGGAGGATCTTAATATTATCAAGGATGGACCGGGAGAGAGAAGACGTTTTCTGGATTCGGAGCTTTGTCAGCTGGATGGTGTTTATATCACGGAGCTGGCCGGCTACAATCATATCGTGAACCAGAGAAACCGTCTTCTCAAAGACTGTTATATGAACCCCGGGCTGAAAAGTACCCTGGATGTCTGGGATATGCAGATGGTCGATTACGGAAAGAAGATCATCGGGAAGCGGGAAGCCTTTGTGGAGGAGCTTAACGAGATCGCAAGGGGGCTCCATAAAGGCCTTACCGGCGGGATCGAGGAGCTGGAGATCCTGTACGAGCCAAGTGTTACGGCGGCGGAGTTTGAGGATAAGCTTTCCAGGAACCGGGAGCGGGATCTTCGGATGAAGCTGACCTCTGTGGGACCGCACAGAGATGATTTCTGCGTAAAAGTCAACGGGATCGACATCCGGAGGTATGGTTCCCAGGGGCAGCAGAGGACTGCAGCTCTTTCTCTGAAGCTTTCGGAGATCTATCTGGTGAAGAAAAAGATCCGGGATACACCGGTGCTTCTGCTGGATGATGTTCTTTCGGAGCTGGATAGCAGCAGGCAGACATATCTGCTGGAAAGCATCCACGATATACAGACTCTGATCACCTGTACAGGACTGGATGATTTTGTCAGCCATCAGTTCAAGATCAACAGGGTTTTTCAGGTGGTAAAGGGGCATGTTTATATGCCTAAAGGGTTTTGACAAGCCCGTATGCATATGGTAAACTGATTCTGATTATGGAAAGTTGGTGAATATTTTGGATAAAGAGGAGTTTCGCGTTAAGCTGGGACAGATCAATAAGCTGGTCGAGACCCAGGATTACAAAGGCGCCATGCAGATTGTTGACAGTATTGACTGGCGTCGTGTGAAAAACGTCCGTACCCTTTGTGTAGTGGGCGAGATCTACGCGGCCAACAAGCGTTATGAAGAGAGCAAGGAAATTTTTCTTCTTGCCTACCACAGAGCGCCGATCGGCAAGAACATACTTTACCGTCTGATCGAGGTTTCCCTGAAAATGGGACAGATCAGTGAAGCTACAGAATTCTTTGATGAATACAGAGAAGTGGCAGGTAATGATAACAGCCAGTATATACTGAAATATAAGATCGCCAGAGCGAAGAATGCATCTCTGAATGAACAGATCCGTATTCTTGAGGAATATAAGGAGAAGGAATTTACGGAGCGCTGGTCCTATGAGCTGGCCAAGCTCTATTACAAGGCAGGAGACAAGCAGAAGTGCCTGGATCTCTGCAATGAGATGATCCTTTGGTTCAATGACGGAACTTATGTGATAAAAGCCCTTGACCTGAAACAGCGGATGGGTGTTCTCACTGGCGAAGAGAAAGAGAAATACGAGCAGCGTTTTATCCCGAAGCTGATCCCGCCGGAAAAGGCGCAGGAGATCAGGGAGAGCAAGGAAGCATCCGGCGAGTATGAGGAGGCAAAACCGGTCACAGATACCATCCAGGTAGATGATGAGCGGGATCTGAACAGTGCGGAGACATTCCAGGAGAAGCTTTCCAAGGGATTCCGTGATATCTTTGGCGGACATAAGAAATCCGCGGAAGAGGATATGGAGGAAAAAGAAGCTGCGCAGGATGAAGAGCAGGAAGCGGTTTCCACAGGCTCTGAGGATGTGACGGAACAGGCTGAAGCGCCGGAGGCTGAGACTGCTGCGGCAGCAGAACTGTCAGAGGAGTTTACAGATTCTGAGGAGATCGAAGCAGCAGAAGGAAGTGAGGAAGCTTCTGATGAGCCTTCTGAAGAGCAGGAAGAGTTTTCCGGACAGGAAGTGGATGAGATCCCACTGGCATCAGGTATTGAGAACCTGTCATCCGGAAGTATGAAGCTGCAGGCTCAGGAACAGCAGGATAAAGAGGAAGAAGAGGCTTATCAGGAAGCGGAAGAAGCTGAGGCTGAGAAAGCTACAGAGATGTCTTTGTCCCAGAGTGTTGCAGAGATCATGAAGGAAAAGGCTGCCGGAAATGAGGAAAATGAGGAGAAGCCTGCAGGGGTTCCGCTCAATGAGGAAGGCAAGCCTGATTTTTCCGCAACGATCCGTATGCCGGAGCTGAAGATCCCGAAGTCCATGATCAATGTGGACCCGGAGAATGCAAGCAGTTCTGCGGAGATGCCGTATGCGTCCGGAATTTTCGGAAGTATCGAGGATATTGCGGCATCTGTAGGTGACAGGTCCGAGAAGGATAAGGATAAAGACTTCAACCTGGAGGATACCATTCTGGCAGCAGCTACACAGCAGGGAATCGATATCCCGGAGGAAGAGAAATCTCCGGATGTCCAGCAGTCCGACGTAACGGAAGAGCCGGCAGGTATTGAGGATCTGGATATTGCGGCTGATGAATTTGTTCCGGAGGAGCCGGATGCGGCAGATATCGAGGATATCATGGCGCAGATCTCCGCTCAGCAGGAGGAAGAGGTAACGGAGACTTCCGATACCAGAATTCCGGATATCGTATTTGATGAAGATGAGGAGCCGGTTACTGAGGAGGATCTTCAGGCTGCAGAAGCAGAGTTCCTGAATGGTCCGTCAGGAGTACAGAAGCCGGTGGAAGAAGATGATGTGCTTCCGGAGATTCCTTCACTGGAATCTGAGGCGCAGGTGCAGAAGTCGGCAGCAGAGCCTTCTGCGAAGCTTCATCATGAGGAACCGGTGGCTGCAGCGGAAGAGGAAAATCTTCTTGATGAGGAAGAAGAATACAGTGATGACGCCTTTAACTTCCAGGATGAGGATGACGAGGATGACTTTATCAGCAGTCCCATCGGTGATGATTCTGATGAAGCCATGGAAGAGGACGATGAGGAAGAGGAGCTCAGCGAGGAAGAGCAGCTTGAGAAATTTATCGCTACGATCCATCCGGAGAAGGATCCTACAAAGATCGTTTCCAGAAAGAAAGAGCTCACAGAGGAAGAGAAGAAGCTTTTCACCTATTTTGTTACAGTTCCCGGAATGAAGGAACAGCTGCTTGATGTACTCTGTGATGTGCAGATGGGCGCAGCAGATAAGACCTCCCAGACCGGAAATGTGATCGTTATGGGTGGCAGAGAAACAGGTAAGACGAGACTGATCTCAAGTCTGATCCCGGCAATCTGTAAAGAGCTGAATATCGAGGCTTCCAAGGTTGCCTATATATTTGCGGATGATCTCAACGGAAAGGATATTCCGGAGATCGTATCCAAGCTTGCCGGCGGTTTCCTTGTTATCGAGGATGCAAACCAGCTTTCCCAGGAAACAGCAGATGAGCTTGAGGAAGCTATGACCGGAAACACAAAGGGAATGATCGTGATCCTGGAGGATGAAAAGATTGGTATGCGTAAGCTGATCGCAAGATATCCGAAGCTTGCGAAGAAGTTTACATCCATGATCAACATTCCTGTATTTACAAACGATGAACTTGTTAATTTCGCCAAGGTCTATACCATGGAGAATGGATTCCGTATTGACCAGATGGGCATGCTTGCTCTGTATAATCTGATCGGGATCAACCAGAAGGAGGATCAGCCGATGTGCATCGGTACTGTGAAGACCATGCTGGATAAGGCTATGGAGAGAGCTCAGAGCGGATTGTTCAAGCGTTCCAAGAAGCGTGTGGACCGTGATGGCTACACGGTACTTTTTGAAAAGGATTTCAGCTGAAAATAAGAAAAAGCAGAGGTAAAAAATATGGCCAGACCTTATCTTGGTAACCCGAAATATACCATTGAAGTCCTTCAAAAGTATCATTTTGTTTTCCAGAAAAGGTTTGGTCAGAATTTTCTGATCGATGAGCATGTTCTGGAAAAGATCATTGAGTCTTCGGGTATCACGAAGGATGATTTTATACTGGAGATCGGTCCGGGTATCGGAACTATGACCCAGTATCTTGCGGAGGCTGCCAGAGAGGTGGCTGCTGTGGAGATCGACAGTTCGCTGATCCCGATTCTTAAGGATACGTTGAAGGACTGGGATAATGTTTCCGTGATCAATAACGATATCCTGAAAACGGATATCAAAAAGATCGCAGATGAGAAAAACGGCGGTAAGCCTGTGAAGGTGGTTGCGAATCTGCCGTATTACATTACGACTCCGATCATCATGGGGCTTTTTGAGAAGAATGTTCCTGTGGATTCGATCACTGTCATGGTGCAGAAGGAGGTTGCAGACCGTATGCAGGTTGGTCCCGGTACCAAGGATTACGGTGCTCTTTCCCTGGCTGTGCAGTATTATGCGAAGCCGGAGATCGTTGCGAATGTACCGCCGAACTGTTTTATGCCGCGGCCGAAGGTTGGAAGTGCGGTGATCAAGCTGACGCGTTATGAGAAGCCTCCGGTGGATGTGAAGGATGAGGGGCTTATGTTCCGTCTGATCCGTGCATCTTTTAACCAGAGGAGAAAGACGCTTGTGAACGGTATCAGAAATTCCGGAGATTTTTCCCTGAGTAAGGATGAGATCGAAGATGTGTTCAACAGGTGTGAGCTTCCGCTGAATATCAGGGGTGAGGCGCTGACACTGGAGCAGTTTGCGATGCTTGCCAACTGTATTTATGATGAGAAAAATTAATATATGATAAACGCAAAAAGAGCCCGGGCAGCTGTTCCGGGTTCTTTTTGCGTTTCCGGACGGGAATGTTGGAGAGGTTTCCTGTCCGGATCTATATATCGTCATAGAAAGGAGGTTATGTCTGAGGTGTCAGACATAAGTAAGTAATGAAAAATTTACATTTTCTATTTTACTGATAAGATGTTAGGAAAGTTTGTTTAAAATATGAAAATATTGTGAATATATTTTTGACGATATGTATATAGTCTGAATGGTGTGGATGGGATTGGGGAAAATTACGGTTTACAGAGGGGTGGGGGTGTGTGGTATACTGAGGGGCGTTAAAAAGGTAATGAAGAGGTAATAAAAAGGCAGTAAATGGCAATGTGAAGTTGTTGAGGTTGATGAAAGTTTTTTTTGATAAGGGCTGGTGCCCGTATGGAGGTTGAATATTATGAGAAGATTGAACAAGTTTACAGCTTTGATTGTTGCGGGTGTTATTTCATGTACATCTCCGATGATGGTTATGGCGTCTGATTCCGGTTCTGTTATGAGTCAGGCGGAGGAGATCCTGAAGGATAATGAGGTTGGGTCTCTTGCTTCTGATCCGGATAAGGTTGGGGATATCATTGTTTATGTGAAGGGACTTTTTGATTCTAACCAGATCACGGATGATGAGATTTCTCAGGGAATCGATGAGGCTGCGGATCATTTTGGGGTGAGTCTTAATGAGGATGATAAGAGTTCTCTGGTCAATATTATCAGTAAGTTCCGTGGAATCGAGATGAGTGATGATCAGATCAAGGGGTATGTGAGTGATGCTTATAGTACTTTGAAGGATATGGGTGTTACGAAGTCTGATGTGAAGAATATTTTTGAGAAGGCAATTGAGTTTATTAAGGGGATGCTTTCACGGCGGTGATGGTTTGGGATGGCTGGTTCCTTGGCTGGTGTTTTTGATGATGTTTTAGATGGAGTTTGAGTTAGAGGGTGAGGGTTGTGGCTCTTTTGTTGGGGTTGTTGTTGGTTTGTTTGTGTGAGATGTACAATATGTACAATATTTAGGACTTTGGTTTTGTTTGTGAATGTGGTGTTTTTATAAATTGTTGGAGGTTGTTTTGGAAAAAATTGTGCAAATGCGCTAATTGTTTACGGGATGTTCATTGTTTGTTCATATTTGTCTGGTAGTATAGGGATAGTTCGAAAGAACGTTACGAAAGACGCTGTAATGGTGTGTATCTGTATCATTACACATACAATTTTTTTCATAATAATCGCCCCGGTAAGCCACTACCGGGGCACTCCTCGTTTTTGGGCCTTTTTTGGGGCTCTTTTTTTATGGGTGGGAGGGGAGGGACGGACGGACTGCCGGAGGGGCGGCTGCATGGTCGTGCCTGGTGCGGTCGTTTCGCCGGGTCATACTAGTACATCGTTTTCGAAATAACAATACCACTCACTTGTCTGTGAATCCGATTGCACAGGTCTAAAAGCCTCGGCGTAGCCCGCTACGCCTGCGTTTTTATACCTGCACACTCGAAT